>ERZ1034421.80-NODE-80-length-18113-cov-2.353638_pt1 | contig 18113 bp, 14 predicted proteins | sample MGYA00520600_ERZ1034421 | MGnify/ENA primary metagenome ERZ1034421 (study PRJEB33736, sample SAMEA104288486) | Azolla rubra | place: Australia | collected 1985 | study: EMG produced TPA metagenomics assembly of the PRJEB19522 data set (Is there foul play in the leaf... | reverse complement strand
ATATCGGCTGGTAAGTCAGGGTTCCTGCGTGTCGGCACCGGGTGGTTATTGCGAGGGAGATTGATCAGTGAGCTGCTGACAACTTCGACAATCAAAGGTAACAAGTTGGGGTGTCCTATGGCATTAGGCTCAGCCCGATCTAGGTATTATTAATATGGTAAGATTAACTATGGATTTATCAATTCATGCAAATTTAAACTTAAGATATTCCTTATCTTTTTCTTAAATAAATGGATATCTTCTCTGGTCTGATGAAACCAATCACTTGTAAACTCCACTTCTTTTATACTACTCATTAGTTTAATTGTTCCAGTTAGATCGTCATAAGCTGGAAAAGCATGAGCAAGGACATTTCGACACTCAAGAATTTTGGTCGAAAATGAACTTGATGAGAATCCTATCTCTTGAATTTGAGATTTTTGGGCAGCACTCAAATTTTCATGTTTAAGCATTCTTGAGATAAATTTTTGTTTAGTTGCAAAAGAGTAACTCTCGCCACCCTTATAAATTATATTTTCCTTGAAAAATGCGGCTTGATTCCTAAAAAACTTAGCAATAAGCTCTTCCATTAAGTTTTCTAGATCAATAAATTCAGACAGAAGCATTCCTCTCATAAAAGCAGGGTGATGATATTTTCTATACATTTGCTCAGAGACAAGCCCTAGTGTATCTGTAATATCATCTCTCGGAGACGTGTGTTGGAAGTATTTATCCGCTCGAACAGAAGCTAAATTAGCAACATCCTGAGAGTAATACACAATATTTGCAAAACACCTATTTCTTCTCAATCGAACAATAAATTGGTCGCCATTATCCTGCCCTGGCAAATTACAGTCCACGAGGATGAGATCCACATAGCTTTCAAATATGGCCGAATAGGCATCATCGGTATTCTGAAACTGCAGAATCTCAAGCGTAAAGCCCTCTTGAGTTAGTGCGTCCTCAATATCACTCCTTACTGAGCGCACCCATGCAGTTGAGTCATCAATCCATATTATTCTAAGTTTCATTGCGACTTACCTCGTAAATTTAATTAAAAACTCAACATTCATTCCTTTAGGAGAGTTTTCAGACAGGGTGATTTCTCCTTTCATTCCGCTAACAATATTCCTCACATGATGCAAGCCCAACCCTGAGCCTTTTGTTGTAGTAAAGCCCATGTCAAAAATATTGTTTTTTATACCCATTGGAATTAAAGAACCATCATTCGCTACTTTTAATACCAAGCTATTTTTTTCAAGTTGATCTACAGTAAGTAGCATATTTTTAGCACCTGCTTTTACAGCATTACTGATTAAACTATCCAATATCATGGCTATTTCAAGGGGTCTAAATTTGATCACAAATCCCTCGTCGACATTGCTTATCCACTTAAAATTCAAATTAGTATGAACATCTTTATTAACCTTAACCAAACCAGAGCATATGTTTATTACATACTCTTCAATATATTCACATATATCTTGCTGTACTAACTCAGCTTCTAAATTGAAGTTAGCCTTGGTAGCAAATCGAGTAGTGGCTGAAATTTGACGCGCAACGAAGGATATTTCATCCAGTACTCTTAAAAAGTTATCTGCCGTAATTGCTTGTCCAGACCGTATTTTAGTACTTACACTCCTTACATAATTTTCAATTGTTCCAGCTGCTATTCCTATATGGTGATGAAGAGATACAATATTCTGTATATCTGTTGTAACCATTGACCTCAGAAAAATTGACTGCTTGGTAACATGCTCAGTTTTCTCTCTTTGCTCTCTTGCCTCTTCTTCAGCTTTTCTAGCTTTTTCTGCCTCTTCCTTGGCAATTTTCTCAGCTAGCTTTCTGCGCTCTTTCTCCTTTTTAGCTTCTTCTTCAGCATCTTTAGTAGCCAGTGAGTAGGCGCTGAGCTTATCCTCGATTTTTCTTACTTCATCTAACAATTCAGGATTATCAGCTTTTGATGCTATGCGAGATAAATTACTCAATAACGAACTTAAACTTTTTTCTGACGCATTGCTTACAACGTCAAAAATATTGGGATTAAAGGTGATGTCAATAATCCCGTCACTTTTTGTTAATGCTGATATAAACTCCAGCGCAATATCTTTAGGAAACTCAGGGCTCAATTCAGAAACATCAAAATTTTCAATATTCCCATACTTAACAACGCCAATAGCGAAACGCTCTAAACGCTTCAATACATGATCAAAGAAGAAATCATTTAACAAGTTAAAAGCTTCGTTTCTCTCCAGACCACCATCTCTACTTGATGCTTCCTTGAAAGCTTCATTGCTACCATTTATTTCGATACGCCCAATAAGATCTCGTGTGCCGAAGAAGCGGCTGGTACCTTGTTGTTTTCTACCGTCTATTCCAAATACGTCACCACGTCCTATCTCACCTATTGGATTAACTCTAAAACCATTTTTGTAAACGAATACAGATCCAAAATGTACTGGTCGAATACCCATGTATTGGGTAAATGTTGTTTTTGAAGATGCATTCAATGCAAAAAGAAAAACATTAATGTTTGACAGCCTAAAGGATTTATTTATGTAGGGATTAACTTCTTTTAATTGGTAAATAAAATTACCCCTATCAGACAGCTCCGTAGTAATCAATTCACCATCGTCAGATATTTTAACTTGAATCTTTGTAGACTTTAGATCTAGTTTTTCAAATAGGAAATTCTTGATCTCGCCATTAATGACTTCAAATTCTTTGTCGGCTTCAATAACTGCTTTGTCATATGAAAGGTAATCACTTGCATGAAGGAAAATTTTGAAGGCATTTGCATCATTACCTTGGGCAGGATTGATCAACTTTTCTAGGGAACGTCTCAAGGTGACTAATTTGTCAGCTTCCCAGATATCTCTTAATTTACAGATTTCAAGAACTGTACCAATTTTTATTTCGTACGGGCACTCATCAACATAATCGAAATCAACAGAAACATTCTCGAATGTTTCCTGCATATTTTTCTCAAACTCATCCCAGTCAACGGTTAGCTTAGAGATTTTGTCATTTAAATTTCTTCTAGTATATAAAGTGAGCTTTCGCCCTAAGCGGTCACATGAAAACCTTCCAATACCTTTTGCTCCAGCTTGTATTCTTTTTGATTTTATTTCATCTCTATAATCATCAGTACCTTCTTTTTTGGCAGAATAAGCAACAAACAGCCATTTGTTTTGGATGTCTTCAATATCCATTCCCTTGCCATTATCTTGAATGACAATAAAGCTACTTTCTGATGGAATATTTACGTTGTTAAAAAAGAGATCAACCCTATTTGCGTTTGCATCAAAGGAGTTTTTAACAAGCTCAAAAATAGCAACAAAACCATCAGTGATGAGATCCTTACCAATGATATTTTTTAATGCTGAGCTTACTTTAAAGTTTAATGATGTCATTTAATTAGGCTAGCGATTTTTCTTGATTGTGGTCAAATCCATTTTTCAATGTAGGCCTTTTGGTTGAATTACCATTTTGTAACAAACAATTCAACATAATCCCAATTGCCTCAGCAAGTAGTGGCGGAACTGCATTACCTACTTGGGTGTATCTTGGACATTCATTTTTTCTATTTACCCCACCAGTTGTATATTTACCCTGAAATTCAAACCAATCCGGGAAAGATTGTAAGCGTGCATTTTCACGCACTGTAAGTATTCTAGGTTCGTTGTAGTGCAATATGTCATCTGGCAAAGTTGTAATCGTTGGCGAAGGTAAGTCTGGGTGCAATAGTGTAAGTGAATGCTTTTTTCTTCCCATATCTTCACGGGTTTTTTTTGTCAGCCTTTTACCAGATACACAGATTTTATGAAGTAGTTTGAAGTACTCAACAGTTTTTTCTTTATGATTTGCTAAACGACGGCTTGTTGGAGCAGCGCCGTGGGCCATGCCACGCCTCATTAGCGATTGATAGGGCGTTCTATTTAGAGGACGTTCATAAATAGCCTCTTTAAAGTTATTGCTACCAACATCCCTACATTGCACCAAAGCTTTTCCCGTTACCTCTAAGTCAGAAAGCGCACTTTTGACGGAAACAGGTTTACTTACTGAGAGTTTTTTAGAGGCCAAAAAGCCACCTCTTGTTTGAAGAAATTCACCAACCAACCCACCATCTTGAGATTTCACAACCTTATTTTCTACCCCAACATATTCACATATCATGAGGAAGCGAATTCGATTTTGCGGGACACCGAATAGTGAGCAATTTACTAAACCACTAGAAACTTTATAGCCTAATTTTCTGAGCCTTGCTTTTACCAATTCTGCATATGGAATATCACTAGGTATTGATAGCTCGTCAGAATTAGTTTTTTTGAATTTCGCATTAAATCCAGCTACATTCTCAATCACCAAATATTTTGGCTTGATAATGGAAACCAAGTCCAAGTACTCTTCGGTGAGCTTGTTTCGAGGATCAGCGGGATTTCTTTTGCCTGCAGTTGAAAACCCCTGACATGGTGGCCCTCCAACAATTAGATCAACCTGATCTCTGAGGCTTTCTAACTTAGGTTTATATTTTTCCAATAGTTGAGAACATGTAGTGGCTTGAGCTGGGAACCAGCTAGGCCATGAATAGTTGAATCGCTGACTATCGACCAAATTATGCTTGTATGTTTCAAAAGCTAAAGGGCTTTTCTCAATTGCGAAAAGCCCTTTCCATCCAGCCTGCAAAAGACCTAATGATAGGCCACCGCATCCTGCGAATAAATCTATGAAACACCCCTTAGTCATAGCCGCATCATCATTTCTATTAATTTTGGATGAAAATTATTCCATTATAATTAAAAATATAGACCAAGAGAAAAATATAAGTTGAACGCAACCTATTGAAGTTAAATAAAAATATCTTTTTTATTTCTCGGCGGTCAAAAAGGGCTTCCGCCCTTTTAATCAACCGCACTTGCTATCCCCGCAATTGAGGCAGGTCAGGCAACCATCCATGACGATGGCGGCTTTGGTGTTGCATTTGCTGCAGAGCTGCGCGCCAGGCGGGAAGCCTTCTTCGTTTTTCGGTTCGTGGGCGTGCTTTTCGAGGTATTCGGCTTTCTTTTCCTCGATCAGTTTTTTCTGGTGTTCGTCCAGGCCGGGTTTTTTAAGCATGCCGATCTGGTAGAAGTGTTGTTCGAGCACTTCACCGATTTCAGCGACCAGGCTGGGGATGAATTTGCCGCCTTTTTTGAAGTAGCCACCGCTGGGTTCAAACACGCTGCGTAGCTCTTCCACCAGGAAGGTCACATCGCCGCCCTTGCGGAATACGGCTGACATCACGCGGGTGAGTGCGACGATCCACTGGAAGTGCTCCATGTTTTTGGAGTTGATGAAGACTTCGAAGGGGCGACGGTGTTCCTGCGGGGTGCCTTCGTTCATGATCACGTCGTTAATGGTGATGTAGAGCGCGTGCTCGGTCACCGGGGTCTTGATCTTGTAGGTGTTGCCTACCAGCATTTCCGGACGGCTCAGCGGCTCGCCTAGTTGCACGACCTGGGCCATTTTCTGGGCCTGCTGCTCTTGAGCAGCTTGCTGAGCGGCGGCAGCGGCTTCCTTGGCCTTGTCTTCTTCAGTGACTACGCTGTAGCCGGTAATTTTCTTTTCTATCTTGATAGCCATGTTGTTCTCCTGTCAGTGGGGCAAGGCATGCGTGATCCCTTGCCCGTATCGCAGCGCTTCACGCGCTACGATTAAAACTTGCCGTAGTAACCCTCTTTCAGCGCATCGTAAAGATTGGCTGCTGAGTGGATTTCACCGTCGTATTCAATTTCTTCGTTGCCTTTGACTTCGACCACAGAGCCGTCATCCAGCGTGAATTTGTACGTGGTGTTTTCGAGATCTTTTTCAGTCACCAGCACGCCCTGGAAGGCTTCGGGGTTGAAGCGGAAGGTGGTGCAGCCCTTCAAGCCCTTTTCGTAGGCGTAGAGGTAGATGTCCTTGAAATCGCCAAAGTCATAATCCGTGGGGACGTTGATGGTTTTGGAGATGGAACTGTCGATCCACTTCTGTGCGGCGGCCTGGATGTCCACGTGCGCTTTGGCGCTGATAGTGGAAGAATCCATGAAATATTCTGGCAGTTGCTCTTCTGGTTTATCCGAGAAGGGCATGGCGCTGGCGTTGATCAGTTCGCGGTAAGCCAGCAGCTCGTACGAGAATACATCGACCTTTTCCTTGGACTTCTTGCCTTCGCGGATCACGTTACGGGCATAGTGGTGCGCAAAGGATGGCTCAATGCCGTTACTGGCGTTGTTGGCCAGGCTCAGCGAAATGGTGCCAGTTGGTGCAATCGAGCTGTGGTGAGTAAAGCGCACGCCATTCTTGGCGATTTGCTTGCGCAGCTTGTCAGGGAACTGCTGCATGTAGCGGCTGTACAGGCCCATCAGTACTTTGCCTTTGACCTTGTCGCCCAGCTTGATGCCGTCCTTGACCATTTCTGGACGCTTGGCCAGCAGATCCGCCGTGACGACGAATTCTTCGTCCATGATAGGTGCCGGGCCTTTTTCTTCAGCCAGTTCAACACCCACTTGCCAGCCCACTTCGGCCATGATCTTGGTGACTTCTTCGGTGAAGGTGAGCGATGCGTCATCGCCGTATTTCATCTTCAGCATGGTGAGAGTGGAACCCAGGCCCAGATAGCCCATGCCATGGCGACGCTTGCGCATGATTTCGGCTTGCTGTTGTGGCAGCGGCAGGCCGTTTACTTCCACCACGTTGTCCAGCATGCGGGTGAAGGTGGCGACGACTTCACGATACTCTTCCCAGTCAAACCAGGCTTTATCGGTGAAAGGCTCACGCACGAACTTGGTCAGATTGACCGAGCCCAGCAGGCAGGCGCCATAAGGTGGCAATGGTTGCTCGCCACATGGGTTGGTCGCGCGAATGTTTTCGCAGAACCAGTTGTTGTTCATTTCATTGACGCGGTCGATCAGGATGAAGCCTGGCTCGGCGAAGTCGTAAGTGGAGGACATGATCACATCCCACAGACGCTGTGCCTTGATGATTTTGTACACACGACATGCGACCTTGCCGTCAGATTCACGGGTCAGGTATTTGTTCTTCACGGGCCATTCACGCCAGACTACCTGTGCGCTGTCTTCCAGATTCAGGTTATCTTGCGTTGCTTCTTTTTCGGTGACAGGGAAAGCCAGCTTCCATTCGGCATCGGCTTTTACTGCTTCCATGAACTCTTTGGTGATCAGGGTAGACAGATTGAACTGGCGCAGGCGGCCAGCTTCGCGCTTGGCCTTGATGAAGTCGGTGACGTCAGGATGCGAAATGTCGAATGTCGCCATCTGTGCGCCACGGCGCCCACCGGCGCTGGACACGGTGAAGCACATCTTGTCGTAGATATCCATGAAGGACAGCGGGCCGCTGGTGTAAGCGCCAGCGCCGGCCACGAATGCGCCCTTGGGACGCAGTGTGGAGAATTCGTAACCAATGCCGCAACCTGCCTTCAGGGTCAGGCCGGCTTCGTGCACTTTTTCCAGAATGCCATCCATGCTGTCTTCAATAATGCCGGAGACGGTGCAGTTGATGGTGCTGGTGGCGGGCTTGTGTTCCTGCGCGCCGGCATTGGAGGTAATGCGGCCAGCGGGGATGGCACCGCGGCGCAGCGCCCACAGAAAACGCTCATACCAGAAGCTGCGCTTGGCATCGGTTTCTTCAGCATCGGCCAGAGCACGGGCAACACGTTTATACGTATCATCCATATCGGCATCGATATGATCACCCTGCTTGGTCTTCAGGCGATATTTCTTGTCCCAGATGTCGAGTGACACGGGTTGCATGGGGACTTCTTGCGTGGCGTTCTCTGAAGCTTTCACCGCTTTGAGCATGTGGGGATCCTTCCTTGTGACGGTGCTTGATCGGTTAATCAAGCTGGTTATTTTAGGCCTGGCCTTCTAGGTCTGATTTAAGGCAAGACCACAATATATTGTGCTTTTGTGCAAAATTATGTCATTTCCTTGTGCCGGTCAAGAAGATTTTTCGGTGCATTTGCGCCATTTCAGTGCCTGCATTTGTGCATGAAATGGCAAGACGCCAGCGGGCAGGCGTTCGCGTAAGGGTGAGCCCTCGCTAACGCCTCGAAAAATAAATTTACGCCCGATATCTTGACGTTTTGAGGCATTGCTGCATGCTGATTTTCACTCCATGGTACACGGTGGAGCGGTCGTATGTGATCAAGGGTGAACCGCGCTATGGATATGTGCGAAAATAGCCGTATGCCCCGTTTTCTCTATACCCTGTTGCTGTATGGCTTATTGCCTTTCGCCCCCATCAAGCTGTTGTGGCGGGGCTTGCGACGGCAGCCGGAGTATCTCAAGCACTGGGGCGAGCGCTTTGGTTTTTATCGTGGCTCGCCTGCCCAGCCGGTGATCTGGCTGCACTGCGTTTCGGTCGGCGAGACGCGCGCGGCGGCGCCGTTGGTGCTGGCCTTACAAGCGCGTTATCCGCGCCATCGCATTCTATTTACCCATACAACACCCACAGGCCGCGTCACCAGCGCACAACTGTTTGGCGACAAGGTAGACCGGGTTTACCTGCCTTACGATACGCCGGGCGCGGTGGCGCGTTTTCTGCGTCATTTCAAGCCTGATATAGGCTTGATCCTCGAAACAGAACTCTGGTTCAACCTCATCTCCGCCTGCCATACCCGCCAGATTCCGCTGTTGCTGGTCAATGCCCGTATGTCTGCCAAATCTGCCCATGGCTATGGCAAGGTATCTCGACTGACCGAACAGGGGCTGACGCGTCTCAGCGCGATTGCTGCGCAGACCGAGCAAGACAAGCAGCGCTTGCAGTCGCTCGGGGCGCAAAACGTCACTATCTGCGGCAATCTCAAGTTTGATGTAGAACCACCGGCCGACGCCGATGCGCTGGGGGCCGCCCTACGCGAACGCATGGGCGAACTGGTCGGGCGCAACCGTCCGGTGTTTCTTGCAGCCAGCACCCGGGAGGGCGAGGAAGAGCAGATACTGGATGCGATACGCGCGGCTGATGTGCCTCAGCTTTTGACCATTCTGGTGCCACGCCATCCGCAGCGCTTTGCGGAAGTGGCGCAATTGCTGAAAAAGCGCGGATTTGCTTATCTGCAGCGCTCCCGTCTGACCCATATCAGCGGGGAGGATGTTGAGGCCGCAAATGTCGAGGTCATACTCGGCGACAGCATGGGCGAAATGTTTACCTATTACGCCGCCTGTGATCTCGCCTTTATTGGTGGCAGTTTGCTGCCGTATGGCGGGCAGAATCTGATTGAAGCCTGCGCCATGGGCAAGCCGGTGCTGGTCGGGCCGCATACCTTCAATTTTGAGGCGGCGGCCGAGTTTGCCATTGCCGATCGTGCGGCCTGGCGGGTCAGGGATTCAGGCGAGCTGGCCAAGGCCATGCAGCGGCTGTTTGGCGATGCCGAGGCCAGACAGGCCATGGGCTGGGCCGCGATTGAGTTCAGCCGCAGCGCCGGTGGTGCGGTGCATAAAGTGTGCGATCTGGTGGCGCGCTTCCTGCCACCGCAAAACCATTAATATCGCATTGCGTCCAGCCTGCTCTGCTGTGCATCACAAGCTTGCGCCAGCTTATGGCATGCGGGCTTAGCTCTGGATGCCACCACTCTTAAGCCCGCAGCGTTGACTCTAAAGCATGCCCGTCAGCATTATTCAACAAGCAGTGACTTCACCAGTACCAGTTCGCAGGCGCCATTGCCGGTGTCGTTGCGCGTGAGTGAGCTGCGCCAAGTCCAGCCATCCCGCCCTTTGGCTTCGATCAGCTGTCCCTGGATACGCACGCGCTGCCCCACGTGTATGGCGGTCAGTTGCCGCGCAATTCTCGGGTCGGCAGGCACCATATGCATATTGGCGCTATGTTGTTCGATTTCTTCGCGCGGGATAGGAAATTGCTCTACGCGCCAGAAATAAAAGCGGCCGCTCTGGCTCATGCTGATCTGGGATAACACGGTTTCATCGGACATGCGCCCCCAGCCCAGCGCGAGATCGACGGGTGACAATTGGGCGGCACGATCCAGCCGGTATTGCTGGGTTGAGAGCACGCGGGCGTGCAGGCTGATGTCGGCCAGGGGCGTAATCTGGTAGCCATTGAGCTGAAACGGGATGGCATGGGATACCGGCTGCTGTATCGGACTGTCCGCGGCAATCACGCCCGGGCCATGCTGTTCGGCACGTTGTTGCCAGTGATGAAAGGCGCCCCAGGCAATCAGCAGGATAAAGGCAAGACGTCGCCAGGAGATGCCTGCAAACGTCATGGTCAATCAGCGTATCAGTTTGCTGATCTGCTTGAAGGCATCGCTGCCTGCGGCGCCCAGCCATTCAAACACGATGGACTCAGTATTGCTGACCATCACGCCAGCTTGCAGCAGACGTTGCAGTGCATTATCTCGATGCGCGATCTGGCGCGAAAGCACGGCATCGGCCGCGATGATCACCTGATGCCCATGCGCCTGCAAATCCAGTGCGGTTTGCAATACGCAGATATGGGCTTCCATGCCGGCCAGCACGATTTGCGGTCTGTCGCTAGTCAGGTGTTGGCGAAAGCCTGGCGCCTGCCAGCAGGAAAATACGGTTTTCTCAACGCGCGGCGCTTTCTCCAGCCAGGGCTGCAAGGCCTCCATAGTCGGCCCCAGGCCTTGCGGATATTGCTCGGTATAAAGTTGCGGAACATCCAGCAGCGCAGCTGCCTGCAGCAATATGCCGATATTGCGCAGCACGGTTTGTGTTGCTTCGGCCGGCATGGCGGCGCAAAGCTTTTGCTGCAAATCGATCACCACTACTTGGCTTAGGTGGCGTTGGGCAATCAGGGCAGATTTATTCATGAGGCGGCCAATCTGAGGGATACGGGCCGTTTTTGCACAGCCCGTCTGGCAAACTGGAAAACACGCATGCGCGAGCGCTTAAAATTCGAAACGAGTGGGATGCGGTGCGTTTTCCAGCGGAGGCAATGCGGTTTCAAACAGCACGTCGCGACGGAAACTATCGGCGCTGACGCGACGGATCATGGTAGCTTCCATGGCAGGGCCTTCGCCTACCACGGCAAACAGGCGGCCATTGGTGGCCAGTTGCTGTTCGGCGATGACAGGCAGCAAAGGCAGGGAGCCGGTAAACACAATCACATCGTAGGGTGCGCCGGTGGCCCAGCCCTGGCTGCCATCGGCGATTTCCAGGTTCACATTGTGGATGCCATGCTGCTGCAACTTGCGTTGGGCGGCAACGCTGAGGTCGGCATGAATTTCCAGGCTGATCACTTCTTTTGCCAGCGTTGCCAGCAAGGCGGTCAGATAACCACTGCCGGTGCCGATTTCAAGCACACGGTCAGTTTTGCTGATCTCCAGCGCTTGCACAATGCGGCCTTCCATCTTGGGGGAAAGCATCTGCTGACCAGCCCCGATTGGAATTTCCAGATCAGCAAACGCCAGGCCACGGTATTGTTCCGGCACAAAATCCTCGCGTGGCACCTGGCTTAACAGGTCCAGTACGCGGGCATCCAGCACTTCCCATGTGCGGATCTGCTGCTCAATCATGTTGAAACGTGCTTGTTCTACATCTTTATGCATCATCATGGCTTCCGTCGCATGGTCAGTGAGTGCTCGATTATAGCGCCTGGGCCCGTAGTTTCAATCCATGCCTTGGTATCAAGTTCTGCCAAGGCACTCAAGGGCTTGCGGTTACTCCGCCGTGTCGTCCAGCTTGTAACGGCTGAGCTTGTACCACAGCGAGCGTTCGCTGATATCCAGCAGCTTGGCGGCCCGGCTTTTATTGCCTTTGCTCTGCCGTAAAGCGGCTTCGATCAGCTTCTTCTCCAGCGCTTCGGTCGCCAGTGGCAAGGACAGCACGGCAGTGGCATTGTCCGGGGATGCAGTGGCGGGCAGGGGGCTGGCGCTCAGGATATCGGCCGGCAGGTGTTGCGGCTCAATCGGCGACTTTCCGCAGACGATGCAGGCGCGTTCCAGCACGTTTTCCAGCTCGCGGACATTGCCCGGCCAGCCATACGACTGCAGCGCAAACAAGGCGGCCTCACTGATGCTGGCCTGGCGTTTCTGCAGAAAATGCGACACTAGCAAGGGAATATCGCCCTGACGATCGCGCAAGGGCGGCAGGTCAATGCGGAACACATTCAGCCGGTAATAAAGATCCTCGCGCAGCTTGCCTTCCTTGACGGCTTGCAGCGGATCGCGGTTGGTGGCGGCAATCACCCGGATATCGACGGCAGTGGCGCGGTTGCTGCCCAGCCGCTCAATCACGCCTTCCTGCAGCGCACGCAACAGCTTGGCCTGCAGATTGACGGGCATTTCTGTCACTTCGTCCAGAAAGAGCGTACCGCCATCGGCCAGCTCGAATTTACCGATGCGCTCCTTGATGGCGCCGGTAAAGGCGCCGCGCTCATGGCCAAACAGCTCCGACTCCAGCATCTCCGAGGGGATCGCCGCGCAATTGACTGCTACGAACAAGGCATTCTGACGCGGCGAAAGCTGGTGTACGCCGCGCGCTACCAATTCCTTGCCGGTGCCGGTTTCGCCCACGATAAGCGTAGTGGCTTTCTCTGGCGCAACCTGGCGTATAGCTTGCTGCACGCGCTGTATAGCCGGGCTCTGCCCTATCATGCCTTCATCGCCGTGGACTTCTTCGCGCAAGAACTGGTTTTCCAGCTTCAGGCGACTCAGCGACAGCGCGCGCTCAATGGCAATTTCCAGCGTTTCCAGATCAAACGGGCGCAAAATATAATCCGAGGCGCCAAGCTTCATCGCGGCTACCGCCGTGCTGATTTCGCCTTGCGCGGTCACGATAATCACCGGTATTTCCAGCCCCTCTTTCTGCATGGCTTGCAGGAGTTGCAAACCATCCATCACCGGCATGTGCAAATCACTGACCACCAGGTCTGCGCCGCCTTCGCGCAAGATATCCAGCGCCTGACGACCATGCTCGGCGACGACCGGCTGGTAACCCGCCTGACGCAGGCTGATTTCCAGCAGGCGGCGCATATTGGGTTCATCGTCCAGCGCCAGGATGCGTTTGAGAGGGGACATTTAGGTTTCTACTCCGGAAAGAGGTAACAAAATACGGAATTCGGCGCCGCCCAGCGCACTGGTGCCGGCGCGTATGCTGCCATGATGCGCTTGCACGATCTGCCTGACCACGGACAGGCCCAGGCCTATGCCGCCGCGGCGCTTGGTAAAGAACGGGTCAAAAACCTGCTCGCGGTGTTCTTCGGGAATGCCCGGGCCGTTGTCGGAGACGGTAATGCAGACCTGGTCATCGGTCTTGCTGCTGCCCAGCACAATATGGCCGCCTTCTGGCAATACCTGAATGGCATTCAGCAGCAAGTTGAGCAGTACCTGGGTCATCTGCTCGGGATCGCAGGTGGCAATGAGGCCGGCATCCAGTTGCGTCTCCAGCACGATGTGTTTCTTTTCTGCCTGCATGCGCAGCATGGCGGCTGACTGCGAACACAGCTGGCTGAGATCAACCGGGGTGAAATTGGGCAGACGCGGGCGGGCCGAATCAATCAGCGTGGACACCAGTTTGTTCAGGCGCTCGGTTTCGCTGATGATGAAGCCGCAGACTTCGCGGCCTTCTTCGCTCAGCGTGGGTTCCCGCAGCAATACCTGGGCGGATGAGCGCAATATGCCGAGCGGTGTGCGCACTTCATGGCTCATGGCCGCTGCCATTTCCCCGACCACGGCCAGCTTGGCCGCGCGGGTGAGGTTTTCCTTGGAGCGCTCCAGGTCTTCTATCATGCGGGCAAAGGCGTGGGACATGGCGTCAATTTCCGCCGGGCCGCCGCGCGGGGGCGCCATATTGCTCGGTGCTCGCATAAAGCCGAGGGCAAAATCCGTCAGCTTGGCGATGGGGCGCGTAATGGCGCGCGCTACCGGCACGGCGATCAGGGTCGCCAGCGCCACGGTGACCAGCAGCAGGGCCAGGAATATATACGCCATCTGGCGCACTGGTGTCATGGCCTGCGCACGGTTTTGCAGGATATCCACGCGCCAGTCAAACCCGGCAAAGTTCTGGTAACCATTGGTTTTGGCGTGACTGCTCAGTTTTTTTGCCAGGTGGATGGCATGCCAGCGGCTGGTGCTGCTGAGGAGATGCTGCTGGTTATCGTACAGCGCGGCGGCGCTGCGGCCGGTGACCGCACTTTCCAGCACATGCTGTATTTGCAACCAGTCAAATACGGCCACCAGTTGCCCGACCGGGGCTTCCGTCGTGGTGCTGTAGATGGTGGCGAGCATGGGCAGCTGGTCATGGTTGATCGCTCCCAGGCTGATCTGCGTTTGCGGCAAGCTGGCTCTTTGCCAGGGCTGGATAGCCTTGTGCTGCTGGCCGATACGCTGGATATTGCTTGAAGCTACGATCACACCCTGGTTGTTGACCACATACAGCTCAACGTAAATATCGCGGTAGCTTTGCTTGAGATCGCTCAGGAATTTGGACAGGCGCTTATCGACGTCATCAATGCGGATTTCCTGCATGATTTCGAGCTGGCTCCATGACGCCACATTCTGCAAACGTTCAAACATCATGCGATCCACTTCGTCGGCCGTGGCAATCGCGCGCGTGGTCATGTCGCGCTTGATTTCGGTCTTGAGTGCGCTTCTGGCCTCGTAAAACGCCATGCCGGTAATCAGCAGCGGGGGCAGCAAACCCGCCAGCAGAAACGCACCTAGCAGTATGAAACGGATGGGTAATGCTTTGCTGCGCATGGGGTTCAGTGCGAGAATCGCAAAAACGTTCTCGTGCGTAGCGTATGCAACGCGTCGCGCGAGCGGTCAGAAAGGTGTTTTCGGTGATTCATACGCTGGGGAATGTATGCGTGCAATAAGCTGCTATGGGGTGTTGAGTGTAGTCGTCGCTCTCAGCCTCTGCAAGTCTGCAAGCGCGGACGATACCACGGGAGGTTTTCTCGATGGCTTCAAGCTGGGCGGCTATTCCAGTGCGTATGTTAATGTGCACCCGGGTGGCAAATCAGAAGCCAGCCTGGAAGAGGTCAGTTTTTTGCTGCGCTGGGAAGGCGAAGGCCGCTGGCGCTTATTTTCCGAGCTGGAGCAGGAAAAACCGGTCAGCTGGAAATCCGGCCAGGGCTTTACCAATGATGGCGCCAAGATCGACCTTGAGCGCTTCTACTTCGATTACAACATTTCCGAACAATACAATCTGCGGGCCGGCCGCTTCCTGACGCCGGCTGGGCGCTGGAATCTCATTCACGCCGCGCCGCTGGTGTGGACTACGACGCGCCCCATCTCCACAAGTCGCCTGTTTCCGCAATCCATCAACGGCGTCATGCTGTATGGCGCCAAGTCCTTCGAAAACCAGGCGTTCGAGTACACGTTTTTTGCCGAAGCCCTGCAGGATCAGCATCTCGATGGTGATGAAATCCAGTATCGCGATGCGCGCGGCGGGCGTTTTGCCTTTAGCGGCAAACTGAATCTGGGCCTCACGCTGATGGAGTTCAACGAAGCGATTCCCGGGTCGCCGCAATTCCGCCTGGCCGGTGTCGACTTTATGGTCAAGCATGATGACTGGGAGTTCAGCGGCGAGGCTTTCCAGCGCTACTACAGCAACAATCGCGATGGCGGGAGTGGCGGCTATCTGCAGGCGGTAGCACCGCTGGGCAACCGCTGGTTTGCCGTCGGCCGGGTGGAAAACTTCAAGCGACCCGCCGAAGGCTCAGCCGAGCGCTGGGTGGTGGGTACAGCCTGGCGTTTCCAGCCTAACCGGGTGTTCAAGCTGGAGTACGTGGGGGGCGACGAAGAACGTGTGGATGCGCCCAAAGGCCTGTTTTCTTCCTTCGCCATACTCTTCTGATGCCTGCCTTTTTTCGCCGATTGCTGCAGCGAGGCTTGCCCATTCGAACCCCGGTTCTGATGGCGGGCATGGTGACGCTCGGCCTGGCATGCCTGCTGATGGGGCCGGCAGAGGCGGCCGTGTCCGATACCCTGGCCGTGGTGGTGCCCAGAACGCAGAGTGGCAAAATCGGCAGCCTGGTCGACCTGTCGCTGATCTACTGGCGCAAGAAGCTATATTGGTCAGAAGGCATCCGCATGCAACCGGTGAACCTGCCGACGGACAGCCCGCAGCGGCGCCTGTTTTCGCAGCGTGTGCTGGGCAGCTTGCCTGAAGCCCAGACCGAATACTGGAACGAAGCCTATTACCACGGCACCACGCCGCCGCATGTGGTCTCCTCGCAGGAGGCGGTCTTGCGCTATGTGGCCGATACCCCGGGCGGCATAGGCTATATCGAAGCCTGCAAGGTGGATGCCCGCGTCAAGGCCGTCGGCTGGTTATTGGCCGATGGCTCGTTTACCACCAGCCAGCCAGCGCTTAACTGCCCTCCCTAAGTGCTTGCCCGGGCTGTGTTTTTTCATGGCCTGGCATGCTATCTGACTTAAAAGCCTGCAAATTTTGTATGAAACCCTTGCAGGCCTGACAATCCGTGCAGCTAGTCTTCCATGGTGGTATTTAGTTATGTATATGATTTTAAATAATTAAATATTGGCATAACAGGTTGGCATGCCCATTGCGACATGATCACTATTCCATACAGGAGAGTCGTCATGTTGCCGGCACCCAGCGTAGATCTAGAAGCCCTGACCCAGGCCCATCATTCTTATTCCACCAAGCGCCAGCAGGCCATTGTGCCGCTGCATGTCGCCGGTGGTTTGCGTACGGCCTTGTCCGGGCCGGAAGCGCCAGACCGTGCCGAGCTGGAGCTGTTTGTCAAAGGCGTATTCCGCATGGTACACAGTGCGCGTATCCGTCATTTCATGCCTACCCTGATGAGCATGCGCGATGATGAAGGACACTTGCAGGCGGTATGTGGCATCCGGCATGCGGCTGAGCAGCCTCTGTTTCTGGAAACCTATCTGGATCAGCCGGTGGAGTTGATGCTGAGTGCGGCCACCGGCAAAGCGGTCACGCGTGAGCAGATTCTGGAAGTCGGCAATCTGGCGGTATTCCAGCCTGTGCATATCCGCCACCTGCTTGCCAGCGTTAGCCTTTACCTGCACGGCAGCCAGGCCGAGTGGGCTGTCTTCACCGCGACGCCAGGTTTGCGCAATGCCCTGCTCAAGCTGAACATGCAGCTAGTGCATCTGGGCGTTGCTGATATTCAATGCTTGCCCGCCGAAGAGCGTCCTGACTGGGGCCGCTATTATGACCATACACCACAAGTGCTTGCCGTTCGGCGCATGCAGTAGGAGCCACCATGTCCATTCTTAACGCCATTCAGCAGCACGCAGAAACCCGGCCTGATCATCCCGCCTTGCGCGGTAGCCATGCCAGCATCAGCTACCAGGCCTTACCCGGTGAAATCAACGCGGCTGCGGCTTTCATCCAGCAATCCGGCATTCCGGCTACTCACCCGCAGGCCGTGGCCATTGCCATGGATAACGACCCTGCCTGGGGCGTGCTGGACCTGGCTTGTCTGCACTTGAATATCCCCGTGGTGCCCTTGCCCGGCTTCTTTTCCCCGCAGCAAATTGCGCATGCCATTCAGGATGCCGGCATCAATACCTTGTTCTGCCAGCAGCCCATGGTGATGGAGCAGTTGCTGTTGGCCCAGGGTTACCGCATGGTCAGCAAGCATCACCAGCTAGTCGGTGGGCAGCTGGTCAGCCGCTTGCAGTTTGAAAACCCTCAATCCACTAAGCTGCCGGCCGGCACGGCCAAGGTGACCTATACCTCGGGCACCACCGGTCAGCCCAAAGGCGTATGCCTGGGGGCGGCAGCCATGGAGCAGGTGAGCCGCTCACTGGCGGATGCCACCGCGGCTTCCGCCGAGGATAGCCATCTCAGTATCCTGCCCTTGTCGACCTTGCTGGAAAATATCGCCGGCTTATACCTGCCATTGCTGGTGGGGGCGACTACAACCCTGTATTCCTCCGCCCGGGTCGGCTTGAGCGGGGCCTCCGGTCTCAATGTGCCGCAACTGCTGAAGACCATACAGGAAGCCCAGCCCACCACGCTGTTGTTGATCCCCGAGCTGTTGCGCGCGCTGGTCATGGCGGCCGAATCTGGCTGGGTGCCACCCGCAAGCTTGCGCCTGATTGCCGTGGGCGGTGCCCGGGTGGCGCCGCGCCTGTTGCAACGTGCCCAGACACTGGGCCTGCCGGTATGCGAAGGCTA
>ERZ1034421.79-NODE-79-length-18157-cov-2.372611_pt1 | contig 18157 bp, 13 predicted proteins | sample MGYA00520600_ERZ1034421 | MGnify/ENA primary metagenome ERZ1034421 (study PRJEB33736, sample SAMEA104288486) | Azolla rubra | place: Australia | collected 1985 | study: EMG produced TPA metagenomics assembly of the PRJEB19522 data set (Is there foul play in the leaf... | reverse complement strand
CAGCAGATTGGCCGGATACATCTGCTGGCGCCGTTGGCAAACATCGTGAAATGCAGACATCTCCAGCACAAACATGTCAGGGTCGCTGCCTACCTCATTGCGCGAGATAAGCCGGCCAAAGCGGTAAAACGCCGTGTCTTCCATGGACTTGGCACACAGCGGCGGCATCAGCTGCTGAAAACGGGTAATGGCACGCTGGGTGAGGTCGGAAACCACGGTAGGCTGTTCAAGATTGATCAGATCCCCGCGTAACCAGCTGAAAATGATATCCACCAGCGGTTTATCGACATGGCCCAGGGTGCGCCGCGCCTTGATCGCGGTGCTTTCAAACAACTCCTGATCCGGCGCCTCGATACCATCGGCCGTCACGTAGCTGCGATACACCGGAAAATGCACCAGGATCTCGGTAAACACGCGGCGGATAGAAGCCAGCGAATAATCGCGGGTATGCAGATCAGCACGGGCAATGGCATGCAAGGCATGCACCGCCGCTTCGAATTCACTGACCAGGTTTTCGGAGAGCAGCTGGCGCCGTGCCTGTTCCACATGCTGGTGGAATGACTTTTCATTCTGGCTCAGCTGATACCACAAGGCGGTCAAAGGCTGTTCGCCTTGCGGATCATGCAATACGGCCGATACCTGGTCCATGAATTCATAACCGGTGGTGCCGTCCAGCCCCCAGCCCGTGCGCAAAGATTCGCCCGGGGCGAGAATTTTTTCGGCAATCATGTAAGGCCGGGTGCGCAAGGATGGCGGCCGGTTAGGCGTCAGCGCTTCCAGCCTTTCGCGCAGTTTGCGGCAATAGTGCTGCGGCTGCGCCAGGCCATCAATATGGTCCAGCCGGACGCCATCAATCAGCCCTTGCGCATAGAGCTCAAACAACAGCGAGTGCGTGGCCTCAAATACCTCATCCAGTTCCACGCGCACCCCAGCCAGTTCGCTCACTTCAAAAAACCGGCGCCAGTTGATCTGATCCGAGGCATTGCGCCACCACGTGAGGCGATAGTGCTGTTTCTCCAGCAGGGGGTGCAGCTTGTCGATGGGCTGTGCGGAATAGCTTGCCAACGCCTGCTCGAGGGCCGCTTCGACCTCTGGTTGCAAACTGAGTCTGGCCAGCTCGGCGACGGCCTGATTAACCTGGCTTTGAATATCAAAAAAGGGCAGGTCAGCATGAAAGGCGCGAAACTGATGGAGCAGGGAGCCGAGCGCAGGGTGGGCGGTGCCCTGCAAAATATCGGCATAGTCCGCGAGCGCAATGGGAAAGGCATTATCAAAATAGCGTGCCTGGATACGCTGCGCGTGGCGATCATATTCCAGATGGATATCGCCCTTATCCAGGACATCACCATAGGGTTCGCCCAGAAATGGCGCCAGTATCTTGTTGTGAAGGTAGGGGTCAGGTGAATGCCAGTCGATATCAAACCACATGGCATAGGGGCTGTGCCGCCCCCACTCGAAGACATGCTGCCACCATGGGTTATCGGCGCCGCCCACCCCCATGTGGTTAGGCACGATATCCACGATCAGTCCCATATTGACGTGTCGCAGCGCTTGCACCAGCCGCGCCAGGCCCTTGCGGCCACCCAGTTCCGGATTGATCTGCGTAGGGTCTACGATGTCATAGCCATGGCTGGAATTAGGCCTGGCGGTGAATATGGGCGAAGCATACAGATGGCTGACGCCCAGCGCGGAAAAATAGCCGATGTGCTCCAGCGCATCGGCAAAGGTAAAGCCTTTGTGAAACTGCAGGCGCAGCGTGGATAGCGGATAGCGGGGGCTCATGCGCGTGCCTCTGCTGCAAGGGTTTCGTTTTCGGCGCCCAGCGGGCCCTCCAGCAAGACCAGGCAGCTGTAGCGGCCTAGCGTGCCCTGCAGCAAATCTTCGCGCGTGTTGCCGATATCCAGCAGGGTCTGCGCCAGCTTGTCTTCAGGCCAGCGCTCGCCAAACTCGACCGCCGCATCGCCCAGATTCAGCAGTATTTCCAGCGTGGCGCCATTGCCCAGACGCCAGCGCGCTTTCACGGCGGCTGGCCCGATGGCATAGGCCGCCAGCGAAGTGGTGTTCTCCAGATAGGGCGCAATGTGCTGGTGGCGTAGGCTTAATAACTGGCGCACCCAGGATTGCCACTCAGAAGCGCGGTTGATGTCGGCATCATCACTGGCTTGCGGCCGGGGCATGGAGGTCTCGAAGCTGACGATATCGTTGGGGTCGGGAATTTTTTCGGCAAAGCTGCTCTTGGTAAATTTTTCAAAGCCTGAGAATTCCCGGCGGCGACCTTCCCAGACCGCCGCTGCCAGCTCGGGGTTTTCATGATCGGTGAAATAGAGAAACGGTTGGGTGGCGCCAAATTCCTCGCCCATGAACAGCAGCGGGATATGTGGACTCAGCAGCACCAACGCCATGGCGGCGCGCAAGGCGGGCTCAGGGGCCAGCGTGGTCAGCCGCTCGCCAAACGGACGGTTGCCGATCTGGTCATGGTTTTGCAAAAACAGCACAAATGAGGTCAGAGGTAAATGCTGGCTCACCTCGCCGCGCAAGCTGCCTTGCCGGTGCGGCGACGCTTCACCCTGATAGATAAAGCCTTCGGCCAGGCAGCGCGCCAGCTTTTCAGCGGGGTTTTCGGCGTAATCGGCATAGTAGCCTTCGGTTTCACCGGTCAGCAGCACATGCAGCACATGGTGACCATCGTCATTCCATTGCGCTACAAAGCGATCGCCAAGCAGACTGGCGGCGTTATCGTCATTTTCAGCCACCAGGTGCACATGCCGTTTTCCCTGATAGTGTGCGCGCACCTGCTGGATGGTGTCGCCCAGCCAGAATTTGTTCCAGATGGCATGGCAGGCATCAAAGCGCAGCCCATCGAAGCGAAACTCTTCCAGCCAGTAGTAGATGTTATCGACAAAGAATTGCTGCACATGCGGCTCGGCAAAATCAATCGCGTCACCCCAGGGTGTCTTGTACTGGTGGGTAAAGAAACCGGGCGCATAGTGCGAGAGGTAATTGCCATCGGGGCCGAAATGGTTGTAGACCACATCCAGGAAAATCGACAGGCCCAGCGCGTGCGCTTCATCTACCAGCGCTTTCAGATCATCTGGCGAGCCGTAGCTGGCATGCGGTGCGAATTGCAGCACGCCGTCATACCCCCAGTTGTGGGCGCCGGGGAACGCAGCAATCGGCATCAGCTCAATGGCAGTAAAGCCCGTGGCGGCGAGTTCCGCCAGCTTGGCCCTCACGCCGATGAAGCCGCCCATCAGTCCAGCATGGGCTTCATAAATGACGGTTTCATGCCAGGGGCGCCCTTTCCACTGCAGATTGCGCCAGCGATAAGACTGCGGATCCACCACCACGCTGGCACCATGCACGCTTCCGGCTTGCGCCCGCGCATAAGGGTCAGGCACCAGCAATTCGCTACCAGCCTGATTGATGACGCGATAGCGGTAAGGTGTGCCCGCCCCGCATTCGGCCAATGCTCGGAACCAGCCCGTGGCAGGATCGGCCTGCATGGGGATCACCGGCCCTTTATCGAGAATGAGATCGACCTGGCGTGCATAGGGCGCCCACAGGCGAAAGTCGGTTTCCGTTAGCCCCAGTAACTGCGCGCCACCAGAAAGCCGGTAGCTGAAGGTGTTGCGCGCAGGCTTTGGCGGCGTGCCATCGGGCCTGGGCTGGGCGGGAGTGGGTGTTACGTTTTCCATGAAAAGACCTTGATTTATCGTGAATTCAATTTAAAGCACTGGCGAAAGATTGCCCTTGCCTGAGAGGCAGCCCGTCCAAGGGGCGCTACTTCCCCCCAGGTTTGACCGGGGCGGGTGAGGTATCCTGCATCAGCTCATCCAGCAGCGAGGCCAGGCCTTCGAGCGGTACTTCTGTCCATGAGGGGCGGTGCGCCAGCTCATAGGCAATTTCGTACCCCACTTTTTCCAGCTTGTAGAGTTGCAGCAATGCCATGTCAGTCGGGTGGGCATAGGCGCCGGCATTAAGGCTTTGCTCGGGCTGGCTGAGCGGATGCGCCAGAGCGGTATCAAAATAGCTTTGCAGGAAAGCCTGCTCCGACAGCGCGGTGTAACGTTGCAACATCTGCCGGCGGGCTTCCGTTCCGCCGCTGCTGGCATAGAGCTCACTTTTTTCGATAAACGCCGCCACGTAGGAAAACGAACGGATCAGCCCGGCCACATCGCGCAGGGGGTTATCTTTGTGCCGACGCTCTGGCAGGGGGCGGGCGGGTTCGCCTTCAAAATCGATGATCAGCACATCTTCCCCCACCACCAGTACCTGGCCCAGGTGAAAGTCGCCATGAATGCGGGTGAGGACTTGGTCCCGCGCCTTGTCGATCAGCTTGTCCACGCAGGCGAACACATCTTTCTGCCGCCCCAGCATGCTGGTCAGCAATGCCGGGTTGGCGAGGCTATCAGCGTTAAAGTGCGACAGCCCCGAAAACGCTTCGCGCCATTGCTGGGTGATGCGCTGTTTAAGCGCGCTAATGTCGGCTTTGCCCATCTTCTGCGGTTTGAAGGCTTCATGCACCGTGGGCAGTGACAGCAGGTTATGCAGCTCTGCCAGCCGCTTGCCGAGGATACTGGCGAAGTTCTGCAGCTCTTTCATGGCATTAGTGTCTTCCGGCGTCAGTGGCTGTGCGGCCATTTCCGCGGTATTGAGCTGCTGAATCGCCACGCCCAGCCTATCGATAGTCCATTGCCAGGCATCGCCCTGGTTATGCACATAGGCCTGCATGACGATCTGGGTGTGGCGCTCGCCTTCGGCATTGGTAAATGCCATGTGCCCGAGCAGGGCAGGCGTGTTGTGGTAGCCCAGCTCATCTAGCCGTTGGGCCATTTCCAGCTCGGGATGTATGCCAGGCTGGAAATGCCGCACCATCTTGACGATGGCAAGATCATTGATGATCAGCGAGCTGTTGGACTGCTCCGCATGGGGCCGGCGAATATCAAGGCCGGGTTTGCCATCCGCGGTTTTGAAATCGAGTGCATGAAAGGCGGGTGTGGCCTCAAAACGCAATTCACGTTCTCCCTCACGGTATTGGCCGGTTTCACGGAACTGCTCAAGCAGGGTATGGGCAAACGCATCCATGCAATAGGCATCGACCAGCAAGCCTACTTTTGGCCCCTGGCGCACCCGGCAGATAACATGCTGCTGAATGACACTGGCCGTGGCCATCTCTTCCGGCACGATGCCCAGCGGCATGAAAAACCAGGCATCGCTCTCGCTGGCGGCCACGCTGACCAGCAGAAAATCGGCGTTACCGTGATCGCGGTCAGGCAGCAGGCTCAGGTATTGCAGGTTCACGGCCGTTGGCCCCTTAGCCTGGCCGGGTTTTTTTGCCGTGTCATCGTGGCTGGCAAACCAGCGCTGACGCGCCAGATACGCCGGGAATATTTCGGTTTCCAGGCGCTGCTGCAGGCGTGGCTGCATGAGGTCCTGTATGCCGGCATTGAGCACCAGCGTGCGGTATTCGGGGGCGACAAACGGCAGCGCACTAAGGCGTGACGAAGTAGCGAGCGGGTTCTGCTCGTTGCTCAGGCGGAACCAGTAAAAATCATACGGGGCCAGCGTCAATACATAAGGCGATGGCCCGATGACCGGGAATTTTTCCCCGCCCATCAGCTCGGTGGGCGTATAGCCAGCATACTCCGACAGATCAAGCTCCACGGCCTGGGCAGTGCTGCCGACATTCGCCACACACAGCAATATCTCATCGCCTAATGCCTTGATGCCTTCGGCCTGTGCGGCAGCTTGGTCCACTTGGGCTTCGCCCTGGGTTTTTTCCGGGGGTGGCGCGCTTTCGGCGCGCTCGGCCTGGGTCGGATCAAATGCAGTGTTCGGACTGGGCTGGGCCAGCATGTCCTGCGGTTTGTATTCGCGCAGATAAGCAAGAATCTTGCGGTTGGCCGGGTATAACAGCCGGAAGCTGCCACGCCCGAAGGCATAAAACTGCTTGCGCACGGCAAGGAGGCGGCGCATCCAGTTGAGCAGCGAATGCGGATCTGCGCTTTGCGCTTCCACATTCACCGCCTGGTAGCCATATAGCGTATCCATATTGAGCGGCAGCACCAGCCGCGCCGGATCGGTCAGCGAAAATCCGCCATTGCGGTCAGGCGTCCATTGCATGGGGGTGCGCACGCCATCGCGGTCGCCCAGGTGAATATTGTCGCCCATGCCTATTTCATCGCCGTAATAGATCACCGGTGTGCCGGGCATGGATAAGAGCAGGCTGTTCAGCAGCTCAAGCCGGCGGCGGTCGCGTTGCAAGAGCGGCGCGAGGCGGCGGCGGATGCCGACATTGAGCCGCGCGCGGTTATCGGCCGCATAAAAATTGAGCATGTAGGCACGCTCGTTATCCGTCACCATTTCCAGCGTGAGCTCGTCGTGGTTGCGCAAAAAGATCGCCCACTGGCAATCGCTTGGGATATCGGGCGTCTGCTGCAGGATGTCGGTAATGGGAAAACGGTCTTCCTGAGCCAGGGCCAGGTACATACGTGGCATGAGCGGGAAATGAAATGCCATATGGCATTCATCGTTATCGCCAAAGTAATACTGCACATCTTCCGGCCACATATTGGCCTCGGCCAGCAGCATGCGGTCGGGGTAGCGCTGGTCGATGAACTGGCGGATTTTCTTCAGGATCTGATGGGTTTCCGGCAGGTTTTCATTGGAGGTGCCTTCACGCTCGATCAGGTAAGGCACCGCATCCAGCCGCAGCCCGTCCACCCCCAGGTCCAGCCAGAATTCCATGATGCTCATGACTGTGCTGAAGACGCGCGGATTGTCGTAGTTGAGGTCGGGCTGGTGCGAGAAAAAGCGATGCCAGTAGAAAGCGTTCGCCACCGGGTCCCAGGTCCAGTTGGACTTTTCGGTGTCGGTGAAAATAATGCGGGTCTGGCTGTAGGCGGTATCGGTGTCCGACCACACATAGAAATTGCGCGCCGCCGAGCCGGGCTTGGCATGCCGGGCGCGCTGGAACCAGGGGTGCTGATCCGAGGTATGGTTGATGATGAGCTCGGTAATCACGCGCAGGCCGTGCTTGTGGGCCTCGGCGATAAAGCGCTTCACATCGAACAGGTTGCCGTAATCGGCATGTACGCCACGGTAGTCGGAAATATCGTAGCCATCGTCGCGCCGTGGCGAAGGATAAAACGGCAGCAGCCACAGGGTGTTCACGCCCAGGCTGACGATGTAATCCAGCTTCTGGATCAGTCCGGCAAAGTCACCTATGCCGTCGTTATTGCCGTCAAAAAAGGATTTGACGTGCACCTGGTAGATCACCGCATCCTTGTACCACAGCGGGTCGCGCGTGAATTGCAGGGCGCTGCTGCGGCGATCGGTATGTTTTTTATCGGCGGTCTTTTTGTCGGTATTTTTCTGGGTAGACATTTAACGGTTCCCGGCGTCGAGACGCCAAATGGCAAAGGGGCGGTCAGCAGGGTCCAGCGTTACGGTCTGGAATTTTCCCTGCCACTGATAGGGCGCGTTTACCCACAGGTCCTGGACATCGACATCGGCGTCGTCCACCAGGCCCAAGAGGTAAAGCGGTATCTGCAGCGTGGCGGTCTGCGGCGCATGCGGGTCGAGATTGATGGCCACCAGAATCACCGTCGCACTCGGGCGGGTGATGTCGCGCTGGCCGGTTTTGGAGAAAAACAGCACCTGGTCATTGCTGCTGGGGTGAAAGCGGATACCCAGATGGGTTTGCAGCTGCGGGTTATCGCGGCGTATCTGATTGAGCCGCGTGATCTCGGCGATGATATTGCCGGGGCGCTGCCAATCCCAGGCGCGGATTTCGTATTTTTCCGAGTGATTGAATTCTTCGCTATCGGGCATGGCATCGGCTTCGCACAGCTCAAAGCCGGACGAAATGCCCCACAGGCCGGAAAGCATGGTGGCCAGCGCGGCGCGTATCAGAAAACCCGGGCGGCCCGATTCCTGCAGAAAGACCGGATTGATGTCCGGCGTATTCACAAAGAAATTGGGGCGGAAGAAATCGGCAATTTCGCCTTGGGCCATTTCCTGCAGATAGTCAGTCAGCCCCTGTTTGTCATTGCGCCAGGTGAAATAGGTATACGACTGGCTGAAGCCGCTTTTTGCCAGCCGGTACATCATCTTGGGCGTGGTAAAGGCTTCGGACAGAAATACCACATCGGGATGCTGCTCATGCACGGTACGCAGCAGCCATTCCCAGAAGGGGAGTGGTTTGGTGTGGGGATTATCCACGCGGAAGGTTTTCACGCCCTTGGCAATCCAGTGCAGCAGGATATTGCGCAAGGCCAGCCACAGGTGCGGAATGGCTTCGGGCGCATAAAACGCTACATTGACGATGTCTTCGTATTTCTTGGGCGGATTTTCCGCATGGCGCAGCGAGCCATCCGGCCGCCAGTCAAACCATTCCGGATGCTGCGAAATCCAGGGGTGGTCGGGGGAACACTGAATGGCAAAATCCAGTGCGATCTCCAGACCATGCAGGCGTGCCTGTTCCACCAGATGATCCCAGTCTTCCCAGGTGCCAAGCTGGGGATGCAAAGCATCGTGACCGCCCTCTATCGAGCCAATGGCGTAAGGGCTGCCGGGATCATCGGCCTGGGCGACCAAGGCATTGTTGCGGCCCTTGCGATGGGTGAGGCCGATGGGATGCACGGGTGGAAAATACAGCACGTCAAACCCCATGTCGCGAATCGCAGGTAGCCGTGCCACCACATCGCGCAAGGTACCGTGCCTTGCGGCGTCACCGCTTTGCGAGCGGGGAAACATTTCATACCAGCTGGCAAAGGCGGCGGCCCTGCGCTCGACCATCACCGGGTATTTGATGCTGCGCGCCATGAAGTTTCTGGGGTCCAGCACATCCATCATTTGCGCGACATCGCCTGACAGCAGCAGGCTGAGCTTGACCTGATCACGCCCGGCGTAACTGGAAAGATCCAGCCCGCTGGCATCCACTTGCTGTAACTCGCCCTGCATGGCGCAGGCGGCTGTGATCTCTGGCGCTTCCAGGGCACATACCAGACGGGCCAGGAATTCCTTGGCACTGAGGGGATAGCCATTTTGAACCGGGCCTCCATTGGAGTTGGCCAGGTATTTGGCCAGCAAGAAGCGCCCTTCTTCGATTTCGAGTTCGACCGGCAGGCGCGCTTGCACTTTTTTGCGCAAGTGCGATACATACGTGCCGAACTCGTCATGCCAGGCTTCAATGAAAAAATGATGGCAGCCTATCTCCGGCGGCTCAAAGCTCGCCTGCCAACGATCATTGCCCATGCTCTGCATGGCAAGGTAATGCGGCTGACCTTCTTCGCCGCTCTGCCAGGCGAGGCACACGCGCAAGAGATCGTGCGTATCCATGAAGACATCCGCACTCACCACCACCGGCTCCTGCAGCTGGCGCTTTACTGCAAAGCGGCCGTTGTCCACGCAGGGGGTCACGCCTTCAATGGCAATACGGGAGCGATGCAATATCGCATACCGATATTCCAGTACTGCTGCCTCCTTGCTTTGCTGCAAGGGGTCGGGCATATGATCGAGATCTTCCGGCAACATCATCCCCTGCTTTCTGTGATTAAGTTGAATGGATCCGGGCCATCCCCAGTCCCGCGTATCGTCTTGACGAGGCGCCTGATGGGCCATGCATGGGGGAAGGCGAAATGTAGTTCGGCTGAATGCGCCGGCGTTTTCTGCCAGTGGCAGAGGGCCAGCTTCAAGCCGCAAAGCGTGCATTTGTAGCCTAGGGATTACCCGGGGAAAGGGGAGTAGGAGAATGTTGGAAAACGCTGTAAGGATAGTTTGAGCAAGCGGAGTGGCTCGCTGACACGCCAAAAGTTCTGACACGATTTTCACTCATCGCCTGACAGGCAGCATCCAGCAGCATCAGAAACAATGAGGCTCCGTCCTGCTGTGCTTAAGGAGTGTTTTTGTGTACACCGATACCACCACGCTGGTGCTGCTCAGCCTGATCACCGGTATCCCTTCCTTGTATTTCCTGATCTGGGGCATACGCAACGGGCAGTTTGATCATAGTGATGAAGCTGCCGAGAGCATTCTGGAAGACGCCGATGTCGTGGGCTACCGCCCCTGGGAAAAACCTGTCCAGCAGCAGGAGCGCATGCGGCGCGCCGACACGGACAGACTGGAGCTGAACCAGCGCTGGGAGCCCTGGCTATGACTTCAGAATCGCAGCACGCTGTCCAGCAACCCACCGCGCAGGAAGCCTATCCTCTCTATGAGGATGCCAGGCGCGATTCGGTGCAGGATCATCACCAGAATCGTATCAGCCTGGCGCAGACCCAGGCCTGGGATGCCTCCTCGCGTGCCCCGGTATTGCTGGGCTTTGTGCTGGCGCTACTATGGCTGATGCTGGGCACCTGGCTGGGCGATATCGGCAGTTTCAAGTTTGACTGGCCCGACCTTTGGGTGACGGAGGCTTACCTCACCTTTGGTCGCCTGCGGCCCGCGCATCTCAATGTCATGGTCTATGGCTGGGCGAGCAACGCCATGTTTGCCGTCGCGCTGTGGATGATGCCGCGTCTTTGCCAGACGCGCCTGCACTGGCGGCGCGTGGCCATAGGGGGCATGGTGTTCTGGAATTTCGGCGTATTCATGGGCCTGCTATTGCTGCTGCTGGGCACGAGCGATGGGATGGAATGGCTGGAGTTCGATCGCTACAGCGCTGACCCGCTGATGGTGGCCGGTGCCGTGCTGGTGGGCGCCAGTGTCTGGAAAACCCTGCTGGCGCGACGGGTGCATCATTTGTATGTGTCGGTGTGGTATGTGGCGGCGTCTTTTCCATGGTTTGCCATTATTTTTACTGCCGGCAACCTGCCCTTATATCAGGGTGTGGAATCGGCGGCGGTGAACTGGTTCTATGCGCACAACGCCTTGGGTCTATGGCTCACGACCATCAATCTGGGGCTAATCTATTACCTGATGCCCAAGATACTGGGGCGCCCGGTGTATTCCTACTGGCTGTCGCTGATCGGTTTCTGGGGGCTGGCGCTGTTTTATGCGCTCAATGGCATGCATCACCTGATAGGCGGACCCATGCCTTCGTGGATGATTGCCACTTCCATTACCGCCAGTATCCTGATGGTGATCCCGGTGGTGGCGGTGGGCATCAATCAGCACATGACAGTGGTGGGCAGGTTTGGCGCCATGCGCTACTCACCAGCGCTGACGCTGCTGGTGCTGGCCGCCATGGCGTATACCGCCGTCTCGCTACAAGGCATCATGACCGCCCTGGTCAATATCAACCGCGTTACTCATTTCACCCACTGGACCATCGCGCACTCGCATCTCGGTTTGTATATGTTCGTCACCTTTTCGCTGTTTGGCGGCATTTATTACATCCTGCCCAAGGTGCTACAGCGTGAGTGGCCGAGCGCCAGGTTGATCCGTGCGCACATATTGCTGAGTGTGACGGGCATGGTGATCTACGTGGTGGCGCTGGGTATAGGCGGCGTGTTGCAGGGCCTGAGCCTATTGGATGCCAGCCAGCCATTTCAGGCATCGGTGATGGCGGCCAAGCCCTGGTTGCTCACGCGCAGTGTGGCGGCTGTCATTATCACGCTGGGGCACATCGTGTTTTTTACCCATGTGATGTGGCTGATGCTGATGAATGACAATGCTGGCAAAAATTCCGCCTCGCCTTTCCATGCCATTACGCCCGTGCTGGTGGAGCTGCGCCGGGGTGAGGGGCGCCATCAGGAGGGCAAACCACTATGACCCGCGTACTGGTGTTGATCCTGGGAGCCATGGCAACGGTCATCTTTGCCTTGATTGTGCTGGTGATTTTGCCGCAAAGCATGCTGGGCAAGCTTAAGGCGCCGCCGCAGCTCAAGCCTTATACCCTGCAGGAAACGCGTGGTCGCGAGGTGTATATCGCCAATGGCTGCATTTATTGCCATTCGCAACAGGTGCGTGACCCCAACATCACCACCGACATTGCTAAGGGGCTGGGTAACCGCGCCTCGGTGCCGGAAGATTATGTGCACGATAATCCCCACTTGCTGGGTACCATGCGCACCGGTCCGGATCTCTTCAATGTGGGTAGCCGGCTACCGGCCAAAGAGTGGCATCTGGCGCATCTCTATCAGCCGCGCGCCCTGGTTAGCTGGTCCATCATGCCCGCCTTCCCGTTCCTGTTTCGCTATAAGCCAGTGGCTGAGCCTGGCGATACCGTGGTGCATTTGCCACCGGGCGTAGCGCCTGAGCGCGGGGTGATCGTCACCACGGAGGATGCCGATGCGCTGGTGGCCTATTTGCTGGCTTTGAAGCATGACTATCCCGCCCCTGAAGCCGGGCAGGGCGAAACGGATGCCGACGGACCCGCAACTCAGGATAACGCGCAGGAGAACGCCAAATGAAGCCCGTGGCCCCTGATCATGAACCGCCATTGATGCCTGAAAACGCCCCCGAGGGCGAACTTTCCACGCTGGACATCAATGAAGAGGCCATGCAGGAAACCGCCGACCCGCATGAAGCCTTCGACCCCGGCCCCTGGTTTTTCTATTTCATCAGCCTCGTCGCGCTGGTGGTGGCCAGTTTTTACCTAGGACGGCATTACGGTGATTTCAGCACCCTGCCACATCTGGGCTACCAGCCCCCGGCGGCGCTTGCTACCACCAAAGCGCCTGCCAGCAAGGCACAGGTTTCCGGCGCTGCGGTGTTCACCAGCCGCTGTGCCAGCTGCCACCAGGCCGATGGCAAAGGCGTGCCAGGGGCTTTTCCGCCGCTGGTGGCTTCGCCTTATGTGCTGGGAGAGCCTGAGGTGCTGGTCAATATCGTGCTCTTCGGCTTGAGCGGCGAAATAGAGGTAGAAGGCGCCCGTTACAATGGCGTGATGCCGGCGTGGGCAAGCCAGCTCAATGATGAAGAAATCGCCGCGGTAGCGAGTCATGTGCGCGGCGGTCTGGGTGACAACAAGGGCGATAACGTGCCTGTTGAGCTGGTGACGCGTATCCGTCAGGAAAACAGCCAGCGCAGCACACCCTGGCAACCGCAGGAACTTAAGCTGAAACAGGAACTTAAAAAGGAGGGAGCCTCATGAGGCAGTGCTGCCCATGAGCCATGAGCATGAAAATCCAGACCCATCACGCAGAATCTCCGCCGGTATCGCTTGCCGTATCGGGCTTTTTTGATAATGAGCCGGCGATCCAGCAGGTATTGCATGGCTGTCTGCAACGCGGCATTCCACGCGACCTGATTGAGGTGGCCGTTTCACCGACTGCAGCCCCGCACTTTTTTGGTGGTAAATCCGGCAAGCCCCGCGATAGCTGGCTCTCATGGGCAGGCCGCGGCGCACTGACCGGGCTGCTGCTGACGGCGGCAGTTTCGCTGATCATTGTCATGCTGCCGGGCTACGAAACCTCCCAGACGATGGCCGTAGTGCAACTGCTGGGGCCGGATATCGGCGTTATCGCCGGCGCCGCGCTGGGGGCGCTCTTTGGCATGCTGAAGCCGGTGACCATCAGCCCGCAGTTGCAACGGGTCAATGACCGCAGCGATAGCGCGCTGATGCTGGTGCATCTGCTTTCCCCGCAAGAGGCTAGCATCGTCGAGAATCTTTTCAAAACGCATGGTGCCAGTGACGTGGAAGCCGAGCAGGATAACGTCACCAGGACGGCAACTGCGTAAGCATGGCCGTGGCCATTACCAGCATGAAGGCGCAAAAAACCTCATTGCTTAAGCCACGATCATAGTCGTGGGGGTTTTCCTGCCCCTGCAGTAGCTTTCGCAGGCCTGCGGCGGCGATGACAACTCCGGCAATGGCGGCGGCTTTGATCAGCAGAACGCCAATATATGTCCACGCCAGTGTCCCGTTTTCAGCAAATTGTGCGTACAGGCGTGACACCCCCGTCAACAGCGCGCCGCTGAACAAAGCCAAGGCCAGGCGCGACCAGGTGCGCAAATGCACCCATGTAAACGCATGACCACCACTCAATCGACTGATTGCCATCACCATAAGCCCTCCAATCCAAGTGAGCGCTAACCCCATATGGGTCACATCCAGCCAGAATATCCATGTACCCAAGCCTTGTTCGCCTGCATGTGAGGTGGCGGCGAGGCATAGCAGCATACCGCCAGGCAGAGTCAGCAGCAGCCAGGTGGGGAGCCTGACAAGACGGATATTGGCAAGGGTGGCGGCTAACGTGAGCAATAGCAGGTAAAGCAGCCAGCTATGTCCCATGCGCGTTTGGAATAGGAGATGCATCACCTGATTCGCCGTGATGCTGGCATTTCCCATACTGCCGGGTGTTTGAAAAGGTGCAGCCTGTTCGGCCAGAATGCCATGCAGCACCACTACTGCGCCCAGCCATCCCAACAGCGATGCGCTAACGCTCCAGCGAAGAGTGGAGTAGGCGCTTACATGGTGCGAATGCCACAGCACAAGGCCTATCAGCAAAGCGGTGGCCATATAAGCAGCAGCTCGTCCCAGAGCGCCATCCAGCAAATGTGAGTGGGCGAGCAGGGCTTCCATGCCGGCTGTAGCCGCCGATCAGGGCTGTATGCTGAAACGGAGTATGCCGGTCTGGAGATGGCCATCCGGCGACATGATGCTCCAGCGCAGCTGATGCGCACCAGGACGGAGTGGTGGTAGCGTTACACGCATGGTTTTGCCTCGTACCTGAATATTGTCCAGCGCCTGCCATTGCTGCTGGTGAAGCTCCATGCGACTAAAGGCGGGCTCAATCGGGGTGTTGAATTCCAGAATGACTTCGTCAGGCGGCTGGGCCAGCTTTGCTCCCTGTTGGGGTTGCGAGTTGAGCAGTCGGCTGTGCGCCATGGCGGGCGACATGAAAAAGCACAGCAACGCGAGCATTAGAGCCATGCTCGCGTGCATTCTCAAAATATGGGGGCGAATCTTGCCATAGGGCACAAGCGGCTTTGCGACCACGGTCATGGGTGTATCACCAAAGCCCGGTGTGCGCCATATAAAGCCGGGTAGCTGCCAGGCCGCTGGCGGTGTGATGCTGACCCGGTGCCAGCCACTTCGCCAGCATATGCATCTGGCGGCTGGGTTGGGTGAGCAAGGTCGGCGCCATCAGGCTTTGCAGAGTGGCAAATGAGGTTTCCGCACTGCTGCCTTCGCTACGGATGCTGGCGCCTTTGCGCCAATGTTCGCCCAGTCTGTCTTTGCGTGGCAATGTCTCAAGCGAATCGCCAGCGATCCAGTCGTAAATCAGCTGCTTTTCATAAGGGGTGAATACACCAAACATGCTGGCATGTTCGCTTTCCAGTAATCGCCAGAAGCGCGATTGGGCTGGGTCCTGATGGCGCTTGATCCAGCCGGCTTCCACCAATGCGGCCAAGAGCCCGGAAATCTTTTGTGGATCAGCCAGCCACTCGTTGATGCCCCCAGCTTGCACTGGCTGGCGTGCATGAATTTGCCCACGGTGGCTTTTTTGCGGAATACCTCGGTGATTTCGCGCTCGGCATTGAAATTGCCGATTAGGGCAGGCGTAGCTAAGCCGACATTATTGAGCTGCATGCCACGCTGCATGCGCATCATGAAGGCCTGGCGCTGCTGTCGCCTTGGCAGTGCCTCAAACACCGCACAGGCGGCGCGCATGGCATGGCCGGTCATGGCGTTATCCACCGTGACATGCAGCATGAAGTAGTAGGGGTCGATATTCAGCTCTTCCAGCTCATGGGTGGTAATGAGGAGGTGCAGGGGCAACTGCTCATACGCGAGATTGAAGCCGACGACTTCCGGTAGCAGGGTTTCTGCATGGTGGCCCAAGGCCAACTGAGTGAGCCCTTGCGTGAAATACGGTTCTTCCAGCGCCTGCCATTCGCAATCGAGGTCATAGCGGCGCAGAAGTTGCTGATAAAGCACGACATGATTCTTGTCGCTACGGCCTTCGCCCAGCTCTTCCAGATAGGTTTTGATCAGGGAGGCATAGCGCGGATCATCCCATTGTCGCGTCAGGCCCGACAGCCAGGCGCCATCGACCATTTTGGTCGGCGCTACGTGCAGCAGAAAATGCAAGGCATGCGATTTGGACGTAAAGAAGCGGCGTGGTTCACCGCGCTTGCGGCCCTCCAGATAATGCTGGTACTCACGACCGACATCCTGAGCACTGGCTTGTATCCACGCCTGCAGGGCTTGTGGGCTATCGGCCAGCATCGCCTCTTGTAAGGCGTCAGGCATATTCTCGGCATGCTGGCTCATCTCGTCTAATTGTTGGGTGATGAACTGGCTGGCCTGACGCGAAACCTCAATCTGCCGCTCGCCGGGCAGGTCGGGGTTCATCAGGTCCATATACAGCGATTTGATGCAGATGCGGGATTCGGCTTGCGCTTGTTGCGAAGCATGTTCCTCGTCAAATATTTTTGGATCTCCGGGCATGGTGGCTTCCTTCTCCTTAATGCGGAAAGTATGCAAGGAGTGCGGGTAAGTGCTTATCCGCCTGGCTCCTAGATTGCTGTCAGAGAGGGCTTACAGACGGGGAGACAGGCATTTGCTAAGCTGATCCATGATTTGGAATGCGGGTGTTTTTACGCATCCAATGACGGTGTCCATGCAGGGCATGCACATCGTATTGATCGGCCCATTCATGAACGAGGTCTACTTTAACGAGGTCTATTTTGCCCGCTTCCGATATGTTCCACTCCGATGCGCCCCCTTCAGATGTGCAGCCGGCATCTTCAACTTCTCACCTTGAGAATACAGAAGCTGCCCGTAGTCACGCCCTGGTCGAGCTGCTCACCTGCTTGCGTAGCCAGCGCTATCGCCACATTGCCGTTACCCCGCTCACGCATGCGCGCATCTATAAGCGCGACCCCCAGGCCTGGGCGCAATATGCGCGCGATATTTTTGGCTGGGGGCGCCCGTTTCATGCCGATGTGGCGGGGGAGCATGTATTCAGTCTGATGCAGGCGGCCGACATGGTGGATCCCATGGAAATGGGCTGGCGAAGCAAGCTACGCGTGGCTTCGCTGAATGAAATGTTATTCCTGCATTCGGCTTACCCCACGCTGGAGGCCTCTTCGGTATTTTTTGGGCCGGATACCTACCGCTTTGCCCGCGCAGTGCAACATCATGTCGAGACCCAGCGGCCTATGGTCAGACGCGCGGTGGATATCGGGACTGGGAGCGGTGTAGGGGCCATTTTGCTGGCGGACTTGTTCCCTGAGGCGGAGGTATTTGGGGTGGACATTAACCCTGACGCTCTGGCCCTGGCACGCATAAATGCATTAGCGAATGCTTGCCCGCAGGTGCATATGCAGCAGAGTGATTTGCTGCAGGGGGTGACCGGCGAGTTTGATCTGATTATTGCCAATCCGCCGTATCTGGTGGATGCCGCGCAACGCAGCTACCGCCATGGCGGCGGAGCTCTAGGGGCCGAGCTATCCCTGCGTATGGTGGATGCGGCAATGGAGCGTCTGGCGCCGGGTGGCGCTTTGCTGTTGTATACCGGCGTTGCCATGGTGCAGGGCGAGGACCCTTTTCTGGCGGATGTGATGGACCGCTTGCGCGAGCGCCCTGGATTCTCCTGGCATTACGCCGAGATTGACCCGGATATTTTCGGGGAGGAACTGGAGCATGCGCCCTACGATATTGCGGATCGTGTTGCCGCCGTGCAATTGACGCTGACACGCGAGGCTTGAAAGCGATGCGCATACTGGGGATAGGCGAATATTGTGACCTGGCGGCCATGTACCATGGCCTGATGCAGCAAGGGCATGAGGTGCGGGTATGGGTGGAAGACGAAGCCTATCAAGGGATTCACCGCGGCATATTGCATTTCACCAAGGATTGGCAGGCCGAACTGGACTGGGTGCGCGCGGCCGGTGACGATGGCTGTATTGTGTTTGAGTCGGCCACCAAAGGCGAATGGCAGGATGCATTAAGACGCGATGGCTTCCGCGTGATCGGCGGTAGTGCCTATGGTGACCGGCTGGAGGGCGATCGCCTGTTTGGTCAGCAAGTGATGCAGGACATGGGGCTGGAAATCGCCCGTTGTGAGCGCTTTACCGATATGCAGGCGGCAATACGCTTTATTGCGGCGCATCCTGCCCGCTATGTTTACAAGAGCAATGGGGCCGATAGTGAGCGCACCCGCAACTTTGTAGGTACGCTGGCCGATGGTAGCGATGTCGCTGCCCTGCTGGGGTTTTATCATGCGCATCCACCGGCAGGCGAGCCATCGCCGGTGGATTT
>ERZ1034421.70-NODE-70-length-19118-cov-39.955201_pt1 | contig 19118 bp, 18 predicted proteins | sample MGYA00520600_ERZ1034421 | MGnify/ENA primary metagenome ERZ1034421 (study PRJEB33736, sample SAMEA104288486) | Azolla rubra | place: Australia | collected 1985 | study: EMG produced TPA metagenomics assembly of the PRJEB19522 data set (Is there foul play in the... | reverse complement strand
ACCATCAGAGCCTCATTGGTCAACCTCCATATCATCAGCCCTCCCTACCTTTCTCATTTCTTAGTATATATGTACCATATCTGCATGCGTTCGCCCTGGCTAGTTCACTGCTATAATTCCTTCTGAAACTACCCATTGATAATCAGCTTGATTAATAATCCAGTTAATAACAGATTCTAGTTTTCCTACAGAGATAGCCGCAGATACTAATATTTTATTATCTATGAAAATTCTTATTTTCCTCTCCGATAAGCTGCAATTTCATCATCAATGTCTTTATCAGTTGAAGGATTGTCAGCGTGCAATACCTGGGTTTATTGACATATTTTACTAAATTCTCCAGCCAATTCTTGTCTGTAGGGATCTGAATTGATAATTCTTCCTTATTTCCTGCATCATTTTAATTTTATTCTCTAGTAGTTTTTGTAATGCTTCTCCTGAGAAAATTGTAATTTTTCGACTTTCTTAATTGAGATGCTGTCTTGCTGCTAACAGTTTTAAAGCATCGGTAATCATTTCATTGGGTGTTCTATATTTCCCGGTTTCTAACTGTTCTTGCAATAACTTTTCTCGTTCTAAATCCAGAATAATTGGTATCATTCTTATCCCAGTTTTACTGTTTATCGATAATTAGAACTTTTACAAAGCCTCAATTATTTCATCTATCTATATTTCTCTTTCTTCTATTGTTTACAGTTTATCCCTTTCATCTAGCTATGTATTTTTGTACTAATTTATAGTTTTCCTTGGGTATTCATTTTTAATCAAAGATTGTTTTCATAAATCATTTTTTACTATACAAATTCCATGCTCCTATTTTCGGGTTTCTTCACAAGTCAAAAAAATAGGGATGGTTGATACCATCCCCGTCAGTTTTACATCTAACCGAAAAAACCTTACAGTTGTGCTACAAACTGTTGCTTATCAGGAAAAACAGTATACTCAGCCACAATTTGACGGAACTCTTCACCGTCAATGGTTTCTTTTTCAATCAACAAATCAACCAAGCGGTCTGTAACACTGCGATGTTCACGGATAATTCTCTTTGCACTTTCATAGCACTCTTCTGCAATTGATCTGACTTGAGCATCAATACGAGAGGCTATAGATTCAGAATACTCTGACCGGGTTGTCCAATCACGACCCAGGAACACTTCACCTTGTTGACTTTCCAGTGACAGGGGTCCTAAGTCAGACATCCCAAACCGTGTTACCATTTGTCGTGCCATTCCTGATAACTGCTGCAAGTCTCCACCTGCACCGGTTGTCACTTCCGCAGCACCAAAGATTACTTCTTCGGCAGCACGACCACCCAAAGCACCTGTAATTCTGGCTTTAAGTTGGGAACGGGAAATTAATCCTTGTTCTTCGTTGGGAGTAAACCAGGTTAAACCCTGTGCTTGTCCTCTGGGAATTAGAGTTACTTTTTGTACTGGGTCATGGTCTTTTAATAAAGTACCGACCAAAGCATGTCCGATTTCATGGTAAGCAATTAAACGCTTACTCTTGCTGTCTACTAAGGGAGTACCTTCCATCCCAGCTACTACTCTGTCTACTGCATCATCAATTTCTAGGATGGTAATTGCGTCTTTGCGTCTTCTAGCAGTGAGAATGGCTGCTTCGTTGAGGAGGTTGGCTAAATCTGCACCTGTAAAGCCAGGTGTACGACGGGCGATAGCATCTAAGGATACACTAGGATCTAATTTCTTATTGCGGGAATGGACTTCTAAAATTTCCAAACGTCCTTTAATGTCCGGTGCATCAACTGTCACCTGTCTATCAAAACGACCAGGACGCAACAATGCGGAGTCTAAAACATCAGGACGGTTGGTAGCAGCAATAATAATAATCCCTGTATTACCTTCAAAACCGTCCATTTCTGTTAATAGTTGGTTTAAGGTTTGTTCTCTTTCATCGTTACCACCACCAATACCTGCACCCCTTTGTCTACCTACTGCATCAATTTCATCAATAAAGATGATACAGGGAGCGTTATCTTTAGCTTTCTTAAACAGGTCGCGGACACGGGAAGCACCCACACCGACAAACATTTCTACAAATTCAGAACCAGAGATTGAGAAAAATGGTACACCAGCTTCCCCTGCGATCGCCTTAGCTAGTAAAGTTTTACCAGTACCTGGAGATCCAACTAACAGTACACCTTTAGGAATACGAGCACCCACAGCAGTAAATCTTTCTGGCTGTTTGAGGAAAGTTACAACTTCCTGTAATTCTTCCTTCGCTTCCTCAATTCCAGCCACATCCTCAAATTTTACTCCGGTTTTCGCTTCCATTTGGAATCGAGCGCGAGATTTACCGAAATTCATTGCTTGGCCAGGTCCACCGGGAAGATTATTAGAACGACGGAACAAAAAGAATAAACCAGTAATCAATAAAACTGGGAAGACAAGATTACCCAACAAACCCCAGATAGCGCCGTCATTACGAATAGGATGAGCGTCAAAACTAACGTTGTGTTCTTTGAGTTTATTGATTAACTCAGGTGCATTAATAGGTAAATCTACCCGCCAGCGTTGAACACGGTTTTCAATATCTTGGTCATTAGCTTCAATAATTGCAGTTCTACCGCCATCATACAGATCTACATTAGTAACGCGATCAGCGTCCAAGTATTCCAAAAAGCGGCCATAAGTCATGCGGGTACTAGCTGCATTTTTACTTGTGTCAGCAGGAGCATTTGCAAAAGCACCTTGCCAGAAGAAAAAGCCAATTACTAAAGCCAGCACTGACCAGAGTGCTACGACTCTCCAAGAGAATTTCATCTTTTAATTTGCCTCTAGATACCAATAGGACTGCTTTGTAACGGATGTTTATAAATCCATTTTGAATTTCAGCCATAATACTGTCGTTTGCTTATAGCTGATTCATTCAGTTTATCAAGAATCTTAATTAAATTTAACTTAGTTCTAATATTAATGCTACCAGTCGGAAAAAATTAGGGGAAGATGGGGGTGATGAGGAGAACATTCTTTACCAATTACCATTCATCCGTGTCTACGAGGCGCTACCATTACGGCCTTTTCCTGAACAATAAAAGTAAGCTCCCGGATTTATTCAGTGGGGTGAATCCCTTCTGGTGATTTCTCCAGGACGCTACGCGGTAAGCGCAGCGATGCCCGCAGGGCTTTACACCAGTAGCCTGAGTTAAGGGTTTACATCCATACTGGAAGCAATTGCCTGGTATTTTTTAGCGTGGTATGCCTTTGATAGCTTCTTAAAGCTGCATCTTGTTATTTAAAGTGAGAATAAGCTTTCATATTACTTAACTTCTGTAATTTTTAAAGTGTAGGGTAGATATTTGCCTTTTTCGTAAGAACCAACCCAAATTTGGTAAGTTCCCTGCAACCATTCACCAACAATACCAGGATTTTTTCCATCAAAATCATCATTGCACCAATTACCACCAGGGCCTTTAATGATCATGGTGGTATCTGCTAGGCTTTCTACTTGCAACTTCAGGTAATCGAATTTGCTGGTTAGCTTGAGAGTGTGATCTGGCGTCTGATCCACAAACCCACTACAAGAACCTGTGGAAGTTTCACTTGCTCTGTTGACTTTGCTGGCTGGAACTGAACCGCCACTCATCCCACGAACTTTTAAAGGATCTCGGGAAAATTGCCGATTGATGGTTATATCTCCAAAAATTGGTGCTTCTTCAGCATCAACAAGATGATGAATCATAGTTGTGATGCCCAGGGTAAGTATCATCAACAATAGTATTCTTCCTATATTAGGAGGTTCTGTTAGCATTGTATTAAATTTTTTTCTTTCTAAGTCGATGTTAAAACAGAAATCTTAAAAATTTAGTTCCCAATGGGTGAAAGAAGGAGACAGTTATCAGTTATCAGTTATCACTGTCACCCGAAGGGTGATGCCTCCAGCACGCCGCGCGAAGGCTTTAGCAATACGTCAGTCGGTCTTGGGGGTTTCTCCCAAGACCGACTGACTCACCTGTCACCTGTCACTTAATTAGCAGCTGAAATTACCTGATTTAAACGTTGTTTATCTAAACTAATGTGATTTAGTAATAGCCATGATTGGATCAGGTCTGGTCCATGTACATCTCCCGTTAAAGCTGCTCTGAGCGCTCGCATGACTAAACCTTTTTTTACCTTCTGCTCTTTTACCACTTGCTTAATAATATCCTGGGCGGTATAAGGTGAAAGTTGTGGTTGATTTTCTAAAGCTGTCAGAATAGCTTTTAGGGTCGCTTTCACCCCTTCTTGCTGGAGTTGACTTAAACCTTCTTCGGTAAACTCTACCCCTTCAGTAAAAAATATTTTGGTCATGGGAACAGCATCCACCAAACGCGTTAGACTAGCAGCAATTAAACTCACTAGCTGTTCTAACCAAGGACGCTCCCTACCATAAGTTAATGAATATCCAGCTTCTTGCCAAAATGGGATGAGTAAATCTGTCAGATGAACAACGTCCATATTATGGATATATTGGCTATTAATCCAATCTAGTTTATCCCAGTCAAATTTCGCACCAGCTTTATTTACGCGCTCAAAGGTAAATTCTTTAGCTGCTGATTCTAAGGTAAATATTTCCTGAGTAGAGTCTGGGGCTGACCAACCTAACAAGGTCATATAATTGACTAAACCTTCCGCAGTAAAGCCCATTTTCTGAAAGTCAGAAATAGAAGTTACTCCATCTCGTTTAGAAAGTTTACGCCCTTCTTGATTGAAAATCAGTGGTGTATGGGAGAACTCGGGAGTTTTTGCACGCAAAGCTTCATACAACAGAAGTTGTTTGGCTGTATTGGCGATATGGTCTTCACCACGAATGACATGAGTGATTTCCATATCAATGTCATCCACGACGACGACAAAGTTATATAGTGGTTGACCAATACCGTCAGCAGAAGCGCGTGCTATTACCATATCACCGCCCAGATCACTGCCACACCAAGACATTTGACCCCGCACCAAGTCATTCCAGACAATTTGCCGTTTATCTTCAACTTTGAAGCGAATCACCGAGGAGCGTCCTTCCGCTTCAAAGGCAGCGCGTTGTTCTGGGGTGAGATTACGGTGACGGTTATCGTAGCGGGGTGCTTCGTTTCTGGCTTTTTGTGTTTCCCGGAGCGCATCTAATTCTTCAAAAGTTGTGTAGCAGCGATAGGCTAATCCTTGATCCAACAGTTTCTGCACTGCTTCTCTGTAGAGGTGCAAGCGTTGAGATTGGAAAAATGGACCTTCATCCCAGTTTAGTCCTAACCAGCGCAGTCCGCTGAGGATGTTATCAGTGTATTCAGGGCGCGATCGCTCTAAATCTGTATCTTCAATGCGGAGAATAAACTTCCCATCATGGTGACGGGCAAATAAATAATTGAATACAGCAGTTCTCGCTGTACCAATATGCAAATTTCCAGTAGGACTAGGAGCAATACGAACTCTTACAGACACAGTTAATTCTCTCTCTCAAAGCAAAACAAGTGCTGAGTACCTAGTCCTGAGTTAAAAGCATTCATGAATGAAAACCAGATTAAGGCATTCAAATCATCTATCTGGACTCAGCACTTTAAAACGGGACTGACGGGGCTCGAACCCGCAACTTCCGCCGTGACAGGGCGGTGCTCTAACCAGTTGAACTACAGTCCCTTCTTGTTTGTTTTCAATTTTATTATTGCCTATTATTTTTTAATTGTCAAGTAATTAGGAGCAAAAATAGTGCTATTTTTTTGATTAGATCTTCCTTAGTGCCCTTAACTTAGACTATGACCCGCATGTTAGTATTCAATCGCTCTAGTATCTGAAGATTGGATTTGCTTGTATTTCCGCTTTAACAACTTTTTGCCGACTAGGGGTTGAGAAGAGAATGGTAGTTGCTGAGTTTGTTGAACCCATGGTTTCAAATTTTCTTGCTGTGCTGGATTAATGGAACTGCAGAGAATCTTGACACATTTCTGGGCGGGTTCTAGAGTGAACAAAACCAATCGGTAAGACTGAGTGGTTATCAAGGTGGATACCATCTGGAGATTTTGGGTATTTTGCATATCCAGGTAGCAGGGTAGCCATTTCGGTTCCAATTGCCGATTGGAAAGCACTGTTATCCACAACAACATCGGTTGGGGTTAGGTGATAAAGACAAACTGATTGTAAGCCTTGGTATGGGAGCGACTTTTAATTTCATGTTTGGGTAACATTAGCCACAGATAAACGATACATCCTGGAACAGGATCTATGAAGCTGAGGAAAAACAATTTCTTGAATGCGTTTATTTTCAGGCCAGGCAAATTTCCCATATTGATTGGTGATTTTTGCTAAATTTCTAGAAGTCACAGAATTATCAAGCAGGGATTTTGTCTCTAGGTTTGTGATTTTTGTTTTTTGGATAGATTGTTCTATATCGGCGAATACTTTGAGAATTTCACCCATATTTTGGGGAAGTTGGTTGGGTTTTTTCTCCAGACAACTCATGATTAAGTTATTTAACTGCTGGGGGATTTGTACATAAGGATTCACATCTGCGAGCACTCTTACTTATTCAAATAGATATGCCTTATATCAAGCACCAAAATATTCTGTTTCTGTTTGCCAAGGTTTTTGCCGTGTCAGCATCTCAAACATCATTAAACCTAAACTATAAATATCAGAGCGACTGTCTAAAATATCAGAGCGACTGTCTAATTCTGCTCCGTCTAATTGTTCTGGAGAACAATAGGGTAAAATTCCATGAAATCCTTTAGTATTAATTAGTATTAAGTGGTGTAGACGAGTTTAAAAACTTGGCAATACCAAAGTCTAAAATCTATACCAATTGTCCTAAAATTGGATTAGGAATCACAATTATATTCGCTGGTTTAATATCTCTATGAACTACATGGTAATTTTCTCCATTCATAGAAATGCCTTAATGAGCGTACTGTAAACCCAAACCAATCTGGCGTACTAGAGTCAGGAATATATGCAAAGTAATAGTAATTCAATCTTTTAAACTTTTGCCAGATAAATATTCCATTACACAATAGGCTTTCCGACCTTTAGTCACACCATAATCATAAGCCCGCACAATATGTATACTCTTTTGGCTCAAAGCATCACTCAAAAGAGCTTCACGGTTAAACCTGGCTTGAACTTTGGCGTAGCGTTTGAGTGAAAAATTTTATCGCAACTGGTGTCCCTCCTAGCAGGACATCATGCGGTAAAATAACTTCACCCATGCCACCTTTACCAATTAATTTTTTAAATTCATAGTGGCTTGCAAGCAAATTCTGATTTGCTGGAGACGCAAATGATTTTTTTTCACTTAAAATAATCTCTAATGGAAATCAAATTATTGAAAACAATTACTGTTGATTTTCCAAATCATGGCGATTTAGATATATCAAATAATTTAGCCGCCCAGGAGTTGAAAAATATAGTTGGTTTCTTAGAATCAATATTTAATTTTTTATTCACTTCTATCTTTAACTTTCCATACTCGATTTTGAGTCTATCTTCCGCTTCTTTGGAAGAACCAATTTCATGGCTATTTTGACTGAGATTTATAATATTTGTAGATATGGAGGCTGTTTAACTCTCAGCGAAAAAGTCATAACATCATTACAGTTATGAGGATTTCTACGGGTAAATAATAGCATATGATAGTAGCCAATTTCTGATAGATGATACAATATTTTTTCTTTTCTACTATCTTTAGTCTGTAACTAATAAGATAGCCATGTAATCAAACCAGAGTAATCATCATATAACATTGTTATCCACAACACTATTGGATAATCCATGTTACTAATAAATTTATTAGTATGGGTTTTATTTTTAAGCTTGATAATTTCAGCTTCAGGTAACATTGGCTACAAAGTAGCCATGTTCCCTTTTCCTGTATGTAAAACATGGGAAAAATAAATTGATGCCAATGGTTTATTATTAGTCCACTGCTTCTGGCAACATTCTTTTTCAGAAATTGTTATTAAAGGTACTAATTTTACATTAGGATTTAGCTGTAATTCTCGACTATTATCTATAGCATTTTCTTGAATTTACGTCTTGATTTTCGCTAGAACTTCTAAAACCTCACTGATATTATGGGGTCTGTCATTTACATCTTTTGCTAAATAACCCATTACTAACTGCTGCAATTCCTGGGGAATGTGAAGATAAGGATTAATTTCTTCAAATGTAGGTTGAGCTTGAATACAATGAAGTTTATAGCAACTGCTAAAGCAGTGACTTGTTGTATGACATGGATGTTTTCCTGTTAACATTTCAAACATTAACAGACCTAAACTATAAATATCAGAGTACTCATGCAATGTTTTCCGACCTTGCATTTGTTCTGGAGATGAATAAGGTAAACTACCTATAAAAGCCTCAGTCATTGTAATTCCACTGCTTTCGGTCAAGAATTTGGAAATCCGAAAATCAAGGTCTTAACTATTTCTGTTCTTTTACCATCATTATGAATGAATATATTTTCTGGTTTAATATCTCTATGCACAATCGGATGAATTTTACCATTTAAGGTAACTCCCTTGTGAGCGCAATCTAACCCTAAGTAAATTTGCTGGCTAATTTATAGAAATCTTGACAGAGTTAAACTCTCAATTTTCAGAATTTCTTTGAGGGTTCTTCCCCGTAAATATTCCATTACATAAAATGTAACTCTTTCATTAGTAATACCATAGGTCAATACACGGGTAATATGTGAACTCTTTTTCCCTAATTGAGCGCCGATGAAGATTTCTCTCCCAAAGCGTTTAGCTAACTGTGTGTTGCCTATACTCAAAGAGAGCATTTTAACAGCAACTAAAACACAGTTCTTGGTGATATCTTCTGCAAGGTAAACTCTTCCCATGCCTCCGGGACCAAGTAAATCTCTGATTAAATAGCGATTATTTAATAATTTGCCGATGTAAATGTCTGATGGTGTTTGGTACTCATTCATATCCTGGTTATTATATTGCACCAGAAAACAAATGCATATTTACTACAGGAGACTTTAGCAAATCTATTACAGCTATTGTTTTTGAGTATTTATACAGGTCTGAATAATTCTATAAGACCAATATTTCACTTGTGAAACTTTAGCAATGCTAAAGCTCTATTCGTATAAACAGGTGATAGGTGACAGGGTTGAAAGTCTAGTTTATATCTAAGTTTTATCAACGGATGATGTCCTGAACACCTTGATGGTTGCCATAACAGATGTTGGCTTGGTAAAGTTGGTATAGCTGGCTTCAATCCTATTAATTGATATCATACCACTTTTTTGGTGGGTAAACTCTAATTAATCTTATGTAACGTATTGTAGCAGCTAGTGTGTACCTGTAATAATACGTTAATTATCTATTATCCTGATAGTGAAGTTATCTTTCCTTCTGGTAGTAGTGTGTCAAATTTATTTTGACGGATAATGATAAACTTCAAAGTTCTATTCTTCCCCTGCCTGGTTTTACCCTTCATTTTTAGCTTGACAGACTAGTACTACCGTGAATTCAAAATGCTTCTTTTAGAAGAGCTACCCCAAGAACATGTCTCCGAAGGAGACGCTACCCGAACCAAGTTCAAAATGTATACGGCATTAGGTTTTCGGAGATTTGGAATGGTTGGTTTATTTCTACTGTACTGTACTAGGAGGTTGGTTAACGGACTTGCCGCAGATCTAATAACCTGTTGATTCGAGTTTAAGTTGAAACGCAAGGATTTGAGTGGTTTGCAGTTTGTTGAAATTGTTGTCGCTGATGAGAATTAACGAAGTCTGTCCATTAGGGAGTTTAGTACCCAAGGTTAGGCCTTCGATGTTGTCTGAGGCTCAATCCAGATTTTGCAAGTCTAGGAGTAGTTTTCTCTGGACTGGTTTGATTTTTGTGATGTTAACAGTTGACAAACTATAAATATTGTGAATTTCGTCAGCATTTTCTAAGGAAACCTGAAATAAGGAAACAGCAAATCCCAAACTACTAAAAGTTCTTTCTAGGGTGAGGAAGTGTCCTTGATTATCTAGGGAGAGTAAAATCAGATAATCCGCTGTTAAACTTGCCTGTAAAATTGAATAGGGGTGTGACTGCTTCTGTTGGGTAGAGGTATTCTTTTTCGGGCTGATTGCTGGTGAGATTGCACTCCAAAATGCGGCAACTATTACCCCCACGAGGTTTTGATAATACACCGTCTTGAATTAAACTGTTTTCAGTGGCTAGTGGTAATAGAACTGTCCAGAAAACTAACTTGGTGTCAAAAGAAAATGGTGGAAGAGAATTTTGAGGGTGTACCAAAAGGAAAAATCCACTAAATTAACTATATTCAAGAATATCCACATCGTAGAAAACAAATACGTTGACTATCGTTGATGGAAATTGTGGATGTCATAATTTATGTGAGGCTAAATGGTATTAATGGCATGATGAAACGATTAGATTACTGATGTTTTCACCAGCCTCATGATTGTCTATCATTCGTGGGAAGAAGCCATATCCCCAAAGTCTTAAAGTGGATGTAACACGCTGTTAAGGCAATCGGCTTCGGCACGCTATCCGCACTTTGATACTTGCCCAAGTGATGGCTACTAGTATTGCTTTTACTACTTATTTATGTTTTGGTGGTGGGTATATTTCCGGTGGACTGGCAATGCTATCAGCTATATTCTTGATCATATTCCTCAATACCATACACCCCCCGCCGTTGCCACATCTCTCAGTTTTGCCTTAAAAGCTGGTAATCTTAGTAATCTACTATTATTTGCTTGGGCGCTGGGAATCACAGCTATTTTGGTAGTATTAGAACGTTATGCTTTGTGGTTATTAACACATTACACAAGTGACAGAGAATAAGGATCTTTGCTATCACTCTATTTGTTTTAATTTTTAATCTTCAACCAACCACCCTAATTTATAATCAATGAATAACAAGGAAATGCCTATTTCCTGTGTGGCTTCAACAAACAGAAAGAGGATTTTAACATTTTACAGCATAATATTTATCACCAAGCTATGCTATAAAACACTTTTACTCCTGACTCCTAAATTCTTATCATTGTAATTCTAATTATTTTACCCCTACTTATTCCTATGATATTCGGAGGCACAAGACTACATAACTTAGGTGTTAAAGATGGTAGATTAGCAACCTGTCCTTCTAGTCCTAACTGTTTTTCTAGTCAGAGTAGAGACTCACTTTATCAAATTGCACCGCTGAGTGTTACCTCTGCCCGAGAATAGATATTATCTCAGCTTAAAACTATATTCAATCTTTACCTAGAACCGAGATAATTAGTGAAACTGAGGACTATAATATATATTATATGCCGAACCCAAAACAGCTTGCATGGGATTTGTGGATAATCTAGAATTCTATCTAGACTGTAACTCTAACATCATTCATGTACCTTCACCTTCTCCCTTAGGGTATGGAGACTTAGGAGTACATCACCAACGTATAGAGATAATTCGCACACTATTTAATCAATCTAAGTAGAACGACGTGAAAAAACAAAAGTATGTAACTAAATGTAAATTAGCCTGAAAACCTCTTCACTCTTACCTTATCATAACGACAATTGTTAACGCCCACTTACTTAATTAACTAGAGTAGAGCGTAAATATCCATTTTTTTGAGGCAACTTCTCTTTGAGAATTTGTTTATAAACAGCTTCATAACCATCAGTCATCTGTTTGACACTAAAATGATCTTCTACATATCGCCGACAAGCATAGCGGTTTAACCGTGCTACCTTATCAATTGCACTCACACAATCTTGTGTATTATTACAAAGGAAACCTGTTTCACCATCAGCAATTACTTCCTCAGTCGAACCCATTCGCATCCCAATTACCGGCGTACCAGAAGCCATTGACTCAACCATTACTAATCCAAATGGTTCTCTCCAAGTAATAGGAAATAACGTTGCTACAGCACCTCCCATCAGGACATTTTTTTCAGCATGATTAGCTTCACCTAAATACTGAATTTGATCACCATCAATCAGCGGTTGAATTTCTCGCTCAAAAAATTTCACATCTACCATATCCAGTTTACCCCCCATTTTCAATCGCCAACCAGCTTTTTTAGCAATCTCAATCGCTAAATGTGGACCTTTCTCTGGAGACATTCTTCCCAAAAATGCCAAGTAAGGCTCATCTATCGGCTCGGGAAAAAACTTATAACTAGTAACATCAATTCCATTGTAAATTGTATCTACATAATTTAACCCTAGTCTGGGTTCTCTTTGAGCATGAGAAATACTGATATAGGGCTGTCTTTTGGCATATTTAAATATTTTCTCATTGTCTGGACTAAAGGTTCCATGCAAGGTGTGAACTGTCGGAGTTTTCACCAGATTTGTGTATGCTAAGGGGCTATGCCCCATATGGGAGTGAATAATATCAAACTCTTCCGCTCGTTCATAGACTGAAGTCAATTGTAGCACTTCATAAATACTGTACTCTTTGACAGTAGCATCAAGTCTTAAAGCACAGGGATGAACTGATATTAACTTAGCTAAAGTTAAAGAATCCCCGGATGCAAATAACGTAACTTCATGTCCGCGTCGAACTAATTCATCAGTTAACAAACCTACTACCAATTCTATGCCACCATAAGCTGGAGGTGGTACTCTCTCCCACAACGGAGCAATCTGAGCAATTCTCATGATCAACCTCCTAAAAGATAAGACTGTAAATTAGTGATGTTTGTTGTTTTGATGTAAATCAATGGCCAGCTATTAACTATAGCAGTAAATCACTGAAAATACCAATTGTATTGATAATTGCCTAAAAATCTTAAGTCGTAACTTGGATATTTTTTGTCTATCTTAGGTAGGGACAATATATTCTACTCAAGACATAAAGGGAGCAACGCGATGTGAGGTGGGGCAAAAAGTGTGCGATTCTATCGCTCAACCCAAAACAGGCACCGATACAAATCATTTACCGTGGAACCAGTATATTATATACAGGTAAACTAAATGAAATTACTTAAATGAATTTATTATTAGATGAGAGAAATTGAGACAGACTGGTATTGTGGTTAAAAAAAGGTAGGACTTCCAAAGAAAAAACAGGGAACACCTACGATTAATGACAAAAGATATATATTGAAGTCTTGATTTGACTAAATGTTTGAAAGACTTTCAAGAGTAAGTTACGGAACTTTTAGAAAACAATATTCCCTAATGGAATGTACAAACTTTTAAGGCCCATGAAGAAAAGCTTAGAGAAGCTGCATTAATATGGACGAATTTATTGCTTCAGCAGTAGGAGAGAATTCTATAACTCTTGTTAAACAAAGAAATTATGACGTGCCTATCGGGAATAAGGTTTGAACTATGCTAAGATTTTAGCCCGTAAATTACCTATTAGTAGTGGAGCTATGGAAAGTTTAATCCACCAAGTTGTCAATTTAAGAATGAAAGGAAATAGTAAATTTTAGTTAAAAGAAAATTCGGGAATTATGTTACATCTTCCTTCTCAATAGATAGCTGGAAGTTGGCATAATTTCTGTAATTCCATTTTTACCTGTTTTATCCATCTTTAAACTGTCTAATATTTCATACTTACAACTCCCATTTTACAGAACTATTTATGCTAATCAATACATGCTTATTTAATTACTGACCTAAGCAGCTTATTCCCACCAGCCATAAATCATTCAATGCAAGTCTTCTTAGGATATTTCGAGAAGATACTTGATCTTGAAATTTCACTTTTTTAATGTGATTTATTTTACTTTAATTCCAGAAAAATTTTTTAGCGATCTCTGTGGTTGGCGTAGCTAAAAGCAGAATCTTTGCCCCACTTCACAAAATCGCGTTGCTACCGACATAAAATGAGTTAGATACATACGAGATGATGATGCTTAAAGTTAGTCATTAATTAGTTTTTATATCGAAACTATGTTAAAATTGTCAATACATATCTTATATGCTTACTATTTAGAGATTATTCATTATTTTTGTATTTTAGTGTTAGCATTTGGAAAATTTCCTCATAAAACAGTAATTTATTTTATGTCTGCTAATTTACCTGTAAATACCTTGACTACTTTGATAAAAACGATAAAAACCATGTAATCTAATACAATAATTATAAGATTAAGTATAAAGGTGAATATCTCTAAACAAACCAAAAAAGCCCCTATCTCATGGCAGTCCGTGTTCTCACTGCTGATATTTGTGTTCATGTACCTGCCTATCGTGGTACTAGGCTTTTATAGCTTTAACAAGTCACCCTACAGCGCCACGTGGCAAGGATTCACCCTGGAATGGTATCAAGAACTGTTCAGTGAGGATCGCATATTATCGGCTGTAAATCACAGTTTACTAATTGCTTTCAGCGCAGTCACAGTTTCTGCGGTATTGGGAACTTTGATGGCGGTAGGGTTAGCGCGTTATAATTTTCCCGGCAAAACATTGTATCGTAGTATATCTTATCTGCCATTATTAGTTCCTGATATTGCGCTCGCAGTAGCCACACTAGTCTGTTTAGCTGCCTTCGCCATACCCTTAAGCATTTGGACAATAGTAGCAGCCCACATCGTTTTTTGTCTCTCCTACATTGGACTAGTCGTATCTGCTAGACTCAATAATCTAAACCCCCATCTAGAAGAAGCCGCACTAGATTTAGGTGCAACACCCATTCAAGCCTTCTTTCAAGTTGTCTTACCCCAATTAATGCCTGGTATTGTCTCCGGTTGCTTACTCGCCTTTATCCTCAGTTTAGACGACTTTCTCATCTCGAGTTTTACAGCTGGTAGCGGTTCTAGCACCTTACCAGTGGAAATATTTAGCCGCATTAGAACCGGAGTCAAACCGGATATTAACGCCCTCAGCGTCATGTTAATTTCCATCACCGCCACCGTCGCTATCATAGCAGAACTAATTCGTGCATCTGGAGACAACCAAAATAGTTTGTAATAATGCTTTCAGCACACTACGCGAAAGTAATTCCTAATTACTACCCAATTACCAGAAAAATGTAAATTAGGTTAAGCGACAGCAACCCCGAAAATCTATTAGCAAAAGTTATGGTTTTACAGCCCTGAATATCCAATTGAACTCTGTCCATTCTATCCCTTTTAGATCATAAAATTTAAATATTGATTTCCCTAAAAAAATGGTAGAAACAAAGCCAAATATAAATAATAATAAGTTGACAGCATAAACATTAGCAGGTGGCGATAACCCACATGATTGCTAGTGGGAAGAAGCCTATTATCCACTTCACTACCTTCAAGACTTAGATAAAACCAAACCCACTAAGTTTACACTATTAGGCAAAGATATAGTTATTTGGTGGGACGAACAAACTCAATCTTGGCAAACATTTATAGACCAATGTCCCCATCATTTAACTAGACTTTCCGAAGGAAGACTCAACCAAAATGGACTGTTAGAATGTCCCTATCATGGTTGGGCATTTTCAGGAGACGGAACTTGTCAAATAATTCTCCAACAAGCACCAGGACATAAGGCTGAAACTTCCCAACTCGCCTGTATATGATTATTACCAATAACTGAAAAACAAGGATTACTATTTGTTTATACAGGCACCCAAGAGAACGCCGAAAGGACGAAAATTCCCATTATAGAACCCATAGAAGAACCGCCAGATAGATGGGTGATAATCAACACATTTAGAGATGTTCCTTCTAATACCTTGACAGTATTAGAAAACATTCTCAATCCTAGTCATGTTGCCTTTACCCATCATCGCACAGTTGGCAATCGCGCCAAAGCCGCATAGTTAGAATTAGAAGTTATTAATTCCGGAAAACATGGTTTGTTTCAAAGGCGTATGGAAGCAAGGGTTAAAACCAGAATAAATAGGAGAATTATCGACAACGTTCATCGGACCTAGATTCATATGGCACAATATTAGTTCCCAAAGAGCAATAATACTAACCATCGTTTATGGTACACCAATTCGTAAAGTTGAATGTCGGATAATTGAACGATTCTCCTTCAAATTTCCCTCTAGATTGCCCGGTATATTTATTAAACTTAGACCTCGTTGGTATTATCACTTGGGACCAAATAGTCTTTTAGAAGACGACCAAATTTTTCTGCATTACCAAGAACTTTATGTAGAAGCAAAAGGTGGTAGTCTTAACATTAGCAAAGCCTTTGATCTAGCAACAAAAGCAGATACTTGTGTATTTGAACTGCATCACTTAGTTAACCAATACAACTCCGAACCATTTCCCAGTGAACCTTTTCCTCCTCCATTACCAACAGAAGCACTACTAGAATGGTATCACTCCCATAGAGGAAAATGCGCCAGTTGTAGAACAGCCCTCGCTAATATTCAGTTATTAAAATTCTGGTGTGCAATGATAGTACTATCAGCTTTAGCAAGTAGTCTAATTTTAGCATTTATTATATATCCAACATCTTTTCTAACAGTCATCATCGAGACAGTTAGACCTCTAGCATTAGGTTTACTCTCGTGGAGAATCCACAAATTAGAAAACTAATTTTTTTTATCAAGGGAGATCTATCCCACCACATAACCTACCATAAAAAAACTGAAACCTCCGCAAATAAGATTCCCAATTTCTTTAGAAAACGGGAATCTATTGAATTATTTTCACTCACTAAATATGTTATGAATCACCCTACAAATCATTAACCAGGCACTTGACAAATACCCAAATTTATTATATTATTTATCTTATAAAAATGGAAATCTGTGCGCCCATATATATACAAACAATTAATTACTACTATATAACTGATAATTAATAATACTGATTAATAATTGGGGCTGACTTTGGACAAGATGCTATCTTCCCCTCAACTATGCAAATTTGTCAAAATCCCAATTGTTCAAACCCATTCAATCCTGACTACAGTAAATTTTGCATCGTTTGTGGACACGGTACATTTGGACAAATCCTCAGAAACCGTTACCGTGTTTTGCGTTTATTAGGAGAAGGTGGGTTTAGCAAAACTTACGCCGCAGAAGATGTAGACAGACTCAACGCACCTTGCGTTATTAAGCAATTTTTCCCCCAAGTTCAGGGAACAGGACAACGTGCAAAAGCAGCAGAATTTTTCAAGGAAGAGGCTTTCAGATTATATGAACTTGGAGAAAATCATCCCCAAATTCCTCGTTTATTAGCTTACTTTGAACAAGGTGCTAGTTTATATTTAGTCCAGGAATTTATTATTGGCAAAACCCTCCTAGAAGAAGTTCAAGAACAGGCCTATAGCGAAGCAGAAATTCGTAAACTTTTGTTAGATTTATTACCAGTTCTTGATTTTATTCACCAAAGAAACGTAATTCATCGGGATATTAAACCCGAAAATATTATTCGTAGAGATACAGATCAAAAACCTGTATTAATTGACTTTGGTGGTGCAAAACAAGTAACTCACACCAGCATAGCTAGACAAGCCACAGCTATTTATACTTTAGGTTATGCACCAACCGAACAAATGGCAGGTTTTGCTTGTCATGCAAGTGACTTATATGCTTTGGGTGTAACTTGTGTCAGGTTATTAACTCAAGATTTACCCATGCAAGATACCTATGGACTTAAAGATCCTCTTTATGATCCTATGACTGCGAAATGGTTATGGAAAGAACGTTTACAGGTAAAAAGTATTACCATCAGTCAGGAATTAATATACATTTTAGATCAATTACTGCAACATTTCCCCAACGATAGATATCAGTCAGCAGCAGAGGTTTTAGATGATTTAACAGCGGAACTATCACTGCCATTAGGATTAGAACCAGTAAGTTCAGCAATTTTCCATATTATCAAAACACCATTAACACCTCCAGGTCCAGCACGAAAAGTTATCGTTCCCTTACTACCTTTAAAAGCTTTTGATTTTGATGTAGTTACAGTAGACACAGCAGGAAAAGAAACTAGTTATGACACACTTAGCGCCAAATTGTTTCTAGAACAATTAAACAAAAACGTCGCTTTAGAAATGGTATCAATTCCTGGTAGTAGTTTTCTGATGGGTTCACCAGAATTTGAAGGTGATGCTGAGGAATATCCGCAACATCAAGTCACAGTTAAACCTTTTTTCATGGCGAAATATCCCATTACTCAAGCACAGTGGAAAGCAGTTGTAGCATTACCGCAAGTCACCCAAGCTTTAAACTCCAAGCCATCAAAATTTAAAGGTGCAAATTTACCCATAGAGAATATTTCTTGGTATGAAGCGGTGGAATTTTGTTTGCGGTTATCAATGAAAACTGGACGAAATTATCGTTTACCTAGTGAAGCTGAATGGGAATATGCTTGTCGTGCGGGAACTACTACTGCTTTTCATTTTGGGGAAAGAATTACTTCTGATTTAATTAATTGTAGCGGTGGTGATTTTTATATTGTCCCAACCAAAAGCGACTTCCGTAAACAAATCACAAATGTCGGCAGTTTTGATATAGCGAATGCTTTTGGTTTATATGATATGCATGGGTTAGTTTGGGAATGGTGTGCTGATCCCTGGCATAACAATTATGAAGGTGCACCGACCAATGGTAGTATTTGGGATGTTGATGGTGATATACATCGTCGGGTTTTGCGCGGTGGTGCTTGGAATTTCAATGCAGAACTTTGTCGCAGTGCTAGTCGCAGTTGGAATGAAGCAGAAGGTGGTTTAAGAATGTCGGGTTTGCGAGTGGTGTTTTCAGTTGAGGAATGAGTTGCTGGGGAAATAAAAACCTTTGTAGGGTAGGGGGAATAGGTTGTTCATGGCTTTGGTTTTATCGTAGAAATACTTAATTTCACCCCTATGAACAGTGCGAGTTCCAACCACTTCCTCCTGTTCCTAAGTCCAGAATGTGTTTAACAGTTTTGGGGACTTGACATAATAAAACCGCTTCCCCTTCTGTGCTCTGACAAGTTTTATCTGCTTTCCCTAAATAGCATAAAGCGTTTTCAATACTCCTCCGTTAAGGAAGAAGAGGGGGTAAGATCAGGAGAAAAGAGTTCGCATTTTAGTTACGAGAATTAAAACCCACCTTCCGCACCCTAACTGTCACAGATAGTAGTACATGAGAACTAAAGCTCCTGCAAGGAAGAAAAGGCTTAATAAGAATAAGTATCATAAAAATGGCAATAGAGTAAGAGAACAAAGTTTTGTGAAGAAGATAAAAGAAAAGAAAATTTAATGATTTAAAAATTAAATTAGAACAGAAG
>ERZ1034421.67-NODE-67-length-19869-cov-36.376098_pt1 | contig 19869 bp, 21 predicted proteins | sample MGYA00520600_ERZ1034421 | MGnify/ENA primary metagenome ERZ1034421 (study PRJEB33736, sample SAMEA104288486) | Azolla rubra | place: Australia | collected 1985 | study: EMG produced TPA metagenomics assembly of the PRJEB19522 data set (Is there foul play in the... | reverse complement strand
ATGTTATGGATATGAGGTCAGTTATGAATTTGTCATCAACATCTTCATGGATAGTCCCTATCATTGACTATTCCCAACCCTGATTCTTTCCTTCGCTCTTTCCTGATCTTAACACTGTGGAAAGCCAGACACCGAATCCTTTGTAAATTTTCAGCCCTCTCTATTAGGAGAGATCACCCTTGGCCTGATACTTTTGATATCTCTGCATTCCATCACACACAATCAGTAAAGGCCCAAGTACCTACATTACCGTAGGTAACTGTGCAAGCTACTTCTTGGCAGGGTAACTCTCAACGCAAAATTGAATTAATTGCAGATAAATCTCCTTCTCAGGTACAACCATCATTGACTTGTGCGGTTGTTAATAAAACTTAAGTACGTTATTAATCATACGTTTGGGGGAACTTGAACTTTAAGTAGTTTATTCAACTAAGGTATTGGTGATGAGAGCAATCGACAAAGGGACAAGTCTGTGGTTTGGCGTAATTCTCATAGCAGTTCAATAACCTTAGCCAAAAAAAGAGTATGAAAAGAGGGCTGATGTAGTAGAATAGTCTTCCAAAACAACAACTCAAAATCTTCTACATTGCCTATGTTCGATATCCTAACACTCTTGCAAAGCCTGCTACCAGAAATAAAAGTGACGACGATGCGGCAATTGAGCTCCTTCGTCATGGCCATGTTAGTGATGAGTGGCAGAGTCACAATGTTGGGAATCTCTCGTTGGGCAGGCATAGGTGGTAGTTATCGGACAGTGATGAGATTCTTTCAAACCTTCATACTGTGGGGGATGATAGTACTCGATGAATAACCAAGATAATAATTATTGCCAGCAGATAACTGGGAAAACTAAACTTTTGGGAGTTATTGGACATCCTGTAGAACATTCTCTTTCACCAGTGATGCACAATGCTGCACTGACTAAATTGGGGTTAGATTATGTTTATTTACCTTTTCCTATTGCACCGGAAAATCTAGAAATTGCGATCGCAGGTTTTGCGGCTATTGGGGTTGTGGGTCTCAGTGTGACAATTCCCCATAAACAGGCTATAATACCTATATTAACAGAAATTTCCCCTATTGCTCAAGCTATTGGCGCAGTCAACACTGTTACTCATCAACGTAACAAATGGGTAGGGACAAACACAGATTTAGAAGGATTTATAGCCCCTTTGCAAACCACATATCAGCAAGATTGGAGTCACAAGAGGGCAGTCATTTTAGGCAATGGTGGTGCAGCTAGGGCAATTGTGGCTGGTTGTGTGCAGCTAGGGTTGGCAGAAATTCACCTTGTGGGCAGAAATATGTATAAATTGAAGGAATTTCGCCACAGTTGGCAATATTCACCTTATGTGGATAAATTTCAAGTCCATGCCTGGGAAGAATTACCAAAGCTAATTCCCCTAGCTAATTTGCTAGTAAATACAACTCCGATAGGGATGTATCCCCAGGTAGATGAATCTCCTTTGAGTGGTGAAGATATGGCAAATTTACCTTCAGGTGCTATTGCTTATGATTTAATCTACATCCCCAAACCCACGAAATTTCTAAAATTAGCAGAAACACAAGGTGCGATCGCTATAGATGGTTTAGAAATGCTAGTTCAACAAGGTGCAGCAGCATTAAAAATTTGGTTGCAACAGGAAACAGTCCCTGTAGCCGAAATGCGTCAAACACTGCAAAATCACCTGGGATCATGAGTAATTTTGAGTAGGTTTTATATAACGGTTGTAGGCAGAAGATGATAGGTGATAGAAGGTATATTTATTCTCCCCCAACACCCCCAACACCCCCATCACCCTATTGCGGCATCTTCATATACCTTTCCTGTCCTTGGGAATTATAGAGAAATACGGGTAGGTTAGAATTTTCACTGATGACTCCTAAAGCCTCTTGCAAGGCTTGTAAATGACTTTGGACACCAGGGTTACTTTGTAATGCTTGGTCATACTCTGGGGTTAAACGGACAACAATACCCCTAGTTTCGATGTTAAAAATGCAAAACCGCATCTTATTAACACAGGTTTTTCCCAAATCAGCGCGAGTTTGTGCCAAATTACCATCGAGTTGTTGTTTTTCTTTTGCCTGTGCTTGAGCAGTGGAATAGGGTTGAATGAGGGATTGTGCTTGACTGTAGAAAGAACTATCTTGAGAAACCTGTTTAGCTATCTGTACAGCTTGCTCCCAAGATGCTATTGCTGCCTGCCATTTATTTTGTGTTTCATAAACTTTAGCTTGATTAGCCATGTTGACGGCTTGTTTGAAGTTGAGAGCCGCAGTAGCTTGTTTCTTAGCGCGGTTGCGTGCTAACCTAAGTTTAGGCTGATAATCCGTTAAAAGGTTTTTTGCTTCCTGGTGTGTTGTGCTGTTTGAGGGAATACTTTTCAAATCATTAACAACTTCTTGCCAAGCAAACTGTACCCTTTGCCAGTCATTATCCGATTTAGCATTAGCTTCACGCTTGAGGGCTGATTCAGCTACAGTTTTGGCTGTGGTGAGTTTTTTCAGCCATGATTCTTCACTGAGCAATTGCTGATTGAGAGTCTGTAAATTGCTTTGATACTTGGACAAATTTCCCCGCACTAGTCCATATAGTTCGTTACCAGGTTTAATAGACTCTAGTGGTATGATTGCTTGTCGCCATAAACTTTGTCTAGCACGTAGCTCTTCCAGGCTAGTTGGAGGGGTTTTGGTTTTTTTCTCTGCTATATTTGCAGACTCTAAAGCTTTTAGTACCTGGGTAATTTTTGCTGATTGGTCAGAAAAACTTAAATTGATTTCCTGGGCTGATTGATAACGAGGCGACCATTGAGGAATTACTTTGAGATCAGAAATAACTGTATCTATTTGTTGTTGTACTGCTACTAGTTCTTTTTGAGACTTAGCCTGACGGATCAATTCTTGGGTATTGCTTTTGAATTGCTGGGCTATTTGTAATTCTTTACACTCACCAATCACACAAGCACGAATCAGAAAAAAATTACCACCACCAAAAATAACTGCCACTCCCAATACCCCACCTAAGAGGATGGGTAAGGATGAAACAGATAGGTGTTTGGTTTTCGATAAATTTTTTCCATCTCCGAAGGGGTCAAACTTTTCTGCTTCTCCTGGGCTATCCTTACTCTCCTCAAACAATGAATGATCTGAGCCGAATAAAGTATCTGAGCTATATGAACTATCTGAGATATTGTCATCTACTAGTAAGTTAAATGGATTATCCGACATATGGTCGTCTACTAGTAAGTTAAATGGATTATCCGAGATATTGTCTTCTGTGGTAGGAGATGGAGAGGGAGGGTTGAGAATATTGAGTGGAGGAAAAATCAATTGGTGATTTGCTGTACTGTAATCTGAGCCTGTGCTGGCTTCTTCTCCGATAATTCTTGAATCCTCTTGTATCTTTTTAGGCTTAACAATTATGGAATTCTTAGTGTAAGGTACTTTTTCTCCAGAAACTCTCACGTAAAATTTCACCCTTTGCTCATGATATTGAGATTGCGACTGGAGTGTTTCCTCAAGTACCGCAAATATTTTTTGCGTCTCAAGAGATACATTTACAGGGTGTTGAATTAAAACCATCAGTTCGTCATTTTGGATGGCACATCGAACCTGAAAAACTTTGTCAGGTGGAAGTTCCATCTGTAGTTGTTCTTCTAAAATACTGGCTATAAGCTGCATATCTTCTTTTTTCAATGTGACTTTAATCATGGTCTTACTGCTAATGTTCTATATAGTTTTATAGTTTTTATGCTCTTTGACCATGTGGAATAAAGTATTTATGTTTGTTACATACATATAGATACATACAGCAGATTGCAGATGAATGATGTACAGAATCTAAATTGAAACCTAGACAGCAAGAGAGTTTTACTGGTGACTCGTGACTCCTGCTGTATTTTCTTGACCCCAGTTTTACATCAAACAGAAGAACTTTTTTGCACTAAGTTATATCTGTTACCAGATAGTAACAAACTAGTGATAGTTGAGGGTTCTACTTCTTTATACTGCTAGATGATAAATTAGACAATCCAAATGGGAGTATAAATTATTTAAGGAAAAATATACAAGGATAGCCCAGTAATTATTAGAGACTGGCAAGTTGGTCGAGAGGGTGGGTGGTTTAGGTGTGATTAACCAAATTACAGCGGGTGGAGTTCTGGAAACGAACTTGCTACGCTTGACGAATTCGATAAAATTAATTCGTGTTAAATAAATTTTCTAGCCAAGCAAAGCGTAATTATGTAATCTAAGTGCTGTACAAACGATCAGATAAAACTAAAAAGCTGCTTTGGAATTATTAATACAAGGTGTGTGTCAATGGATTTATTGGAGTACCAAGTTAAAGAATGGTTTGGCAAGATGGGCATTCCCGTATTACCATCCCAAAGAATTGACCATCCTACAGATTTGAAACGCTTAAAAATTCGTTATCCGATTGTACTAAAATCGCAAGTACACGCAGATGAAAGAGCTAAAGCTGGTGGAGTCAGGATTGTGGAAACCACGATTGATGCGATCGCAGCGGCTCAGAATATCTTCAATTTGCCGATTTGGGGGGAATTGCCAGAGGTTTTGCTGGCAGAATCTAAGTATGATGCCAAGGATGAGTTTTATTTGGCTGTTGTTTTAGATACAGCCCTGTGTCGTCCGGTACTTTTGGGTTGCAAAGAATCAGATATTGATTGGGAATCTCCAGGGGAGAAAATGCAATATGTGGTTGTAGAACAGGAATTTTCGCCATTTTATGCCAGACGGTTGGGATTGAAAATGGGGTTGCAGGGTGCGCTGATGCAGTCAGTCAGCGACATTGTAGAAAAAATGTATCAGTTATTTGTGCAGAAAGACCTGGATTTAGTTGAGATCAATCCTCTAGCGGTCAGTGCTGCGGGACAAGTGATGGCTCTCAATGGTAAAATTAGAGTCAACCCCAGGGCAATTAACCGTCATCCAGAAATCGCCCAAATGGCAGCCAAAATAGCAAATAGAAATAAAATAAGCAGGACTAACAATATTTTGGGTGATGGCAATGGGTTAGGAGTTTATGGGAAAATCGGTATTTTAGCCAATGGGACTGGTTCATTGTTGACTACCTTGGATGCAGTTTTTAATGCGGGTGGTAAACCTGGTCTGTCTTTCAATTTACGGCATTCTTTTTTAACTGATACTACACCAAATACTTTTTGCGATCGCTTGGCCACAAGTCTGAGAAATTTAGCCAGCGACAAAAGTATTCAAGTGATTCTGATTAATTTTCTGGGGACTATTCCTGATGTCTCCCAAATGCCACAGGTTGTTGCTAACTTTATACAAGTGGACCCGCAAGAACTGAAATCTCCTTTATCAACTACTAGTAAAAATAAGTCCAGACATTTACCCAGGATGGTTTTCCGTCTTGCTGGTACTGATTTTCAGGATACCAAGAAACATTTAACTGCACTCAACCCTGAAAGTGACACGCTGATAATAGTAGAAAATTTAAATGAAGCTGTGGCACAAGCAGTCCGTTTAGCTAAACTACCTGCGTACAAAAAGTAGTATCCATTAACAGTTAACAGTTATCAGTTGAGTGACTAATAACTAATGACCAATGATCTACGATTAATAACTAATGACTAAATTTTATGAACTTAAGAGCAGACAGCAGAATTTTAATACAAGGCTTTAGTGAATTTATATCAGCAACTCATATTGCTCAAATGAAAGCTTATGGCACTAATTTGATAGCTGGTGTTCAGCCTGGATGTGGTGGACAGATGAAGTATGATCTGCCAGTGTTTGATTTAGTAGAGGAAGCAATATCAAAATTGGGGGCAATTGATACGACAATTATTTGTGTCCACCCTTATCAAGTTTTAGATGCGGCATTGGAAGCGAGTGCATCTAATATTAGACAGATAATTATTATTTCTCCTGGTGTGCCACCGTTGCATATGGTGACATTACTCCGCAAAACTGAGACTCGTGAAATATTGGTGGTAGGGCCGAATAGTCCGGGAATTATTGTTCCTGGTAAAATCCTCTTAGGGACTCAACCGAGTGAATTTTATACACCTGGTTCAGTGGGAATTGTTAGCCGTAGCAGCACTCTAACTTATGAAGTGGCTTGGGAATTAACCCAAGCTGGTTTGGGTCAATCAATTAGTGTGAGTATTGGTAGTGATGCTATTGTCGGTTCATCGTTCCTGCAATGGTTGCAAATTCTAGATGAAGATGAAACTACCGATGCGATCGTTTTAGTCGGTCAACCAGGAGGAGGGAGTGAAGAAGCTGCTGCACGATACATAGCTGAAGCTATTGATAAGCCTGTTATTGCTTATATTGCAGGTAGACACGCACCACAAAGTAAATATTGGCATCAGACAGGAAATATAGCAACTGTTGTCAGACGTGATCCCAATTTTGGCACTACACAAAATAAATTAGCGGCTTTCCAAGCAGCACAAGTTCCTGTGGCTGAATATCCTGCACAGATTCCCGAATTTTTGAAGAAGGTAATGGGGAATACGTGATTGGTGATTGGTGATTGGTGATGTTCACCAACATTAGACATCTGGTGACAAGAATGTAGAGGCGGTTTCTGAAAGTCTTGACAAGGGTTTTGGATAACGCGCTGTTTAAAGTGGATTTTTCTAGATAGTTCTTCCTGATCAACTTAATTTCGATCACGTTTTGGGGTTGAAGTCAACGCCCTTGCTTAATTATTTTGGGGCATTGGGAATTACTTTCTTATCCTTCTCACTCCTGAACTACGAATTCTGATACATTTGTGACAAGTTAAGCCTGAAAGTCTTGTGTCAAGAGGCTTTTGCATAAATATGGGAAAAAACTGGTCAGTCCCACTTTGAAGATCAGGAAAAGGAGCGACAATTGACTTAAAATTTGGTTTTGGCTTCTGTTTGATAATACCTAAATCTCGATTTTGAGGGTCAGCAAAATATTTAACAGGATCTGTTGCCTTACCTTTTTGATGAGCCATAGTAAAATGATAAAGACCACGATAAATCATTTCTAATGAAATCTCATCAAAAGGCAGAGAAAGTTCATCTGCTAAGGTATCACCTAAATCTACTAAAACACCATAAAATAACCGCGTTGCCCAAATTTGCAATTTAATTCCATTGATTGAACCTGTTCATAAATAACTTAAACCCAAGAGTCTTTTGACCGTATTAAAAGCATCTTAAGTTTGCCTTGACTAAGTTTTGTGGGATTACACCACAGAAAACCATCTCTGGCTAGCATTCTTGTCACTTCTCTGACTCCTGCTATATCTCACTACAGTAAGGTCAACACCGCAGCCATGATCAACGGTAAATTCAGTATCCGTTGTCTGAGTCCTAGTTTTCGGTAGTAATTTTCTTGATTTGTAATGGCTGGTGTCAGTAATATTTCCAATTGCTGGGCTATTACTTCATCTTCCACCATTGGTCTCTGTTTCCTTTTGCCGTGGTCTCGATTGGTTTTTTGGCTGCCTGTCATGGCTTGTTTCAATCGCTCAATTACTTGTCTACACTGAGTTGATCACGGTTTTTAACCTATCCAAATACCATCCTTGACAATTTCCTTTTTTCCTTCATTTGTCACCAATGATTTTGATATGTGTTCAATAATTGACGAATATAATCATAACCGTCTACACCGATAACGGAGATGATTTTAGGACGATTGTGTTGAAGCAAGACTTGGAATTTATCTGTACCGAGTTGTCCTTTGATTATGGTCAATAAACCAGCGGTTTGTCTCCATTCTTGGGAAGAAATTTGTTCTAGTAGAGACATTCCCAGACCACCCGTATAAATAGCTTTTTCGTAATTTTGCAGCTGATAATAAGCTTCTGCTAAATAGGATAAATTTTGTCCTTGAAGATATAAGTCACCGGAAATTTGGGAGGTTTTGAAACCAATTTCTAAATATTTAATGGCGTTTTCGTGTTGTGCGGTGACTAAATAGGCAATTCCTAAGCTGCTAAAACATAAGGACTGAGTTTGCAAATCACCTAATTTTTCGGCTAACTTGAAACCTTGTTCTAAATAATTAATTGCTGATTCATAAACTTCAGGTCCAATGTTTTCTAATTGTTGTGCTTGCATAACTTCGCTGTAACCCAAATTTACCAGCGCGTTAGTTTCTCCGGTTTTGTCACCTGCTTGTCTACTTAATATTAATGCTCTTTGACTGTAATTTATGGCTTCGGGATAATTTTTTTCTTGGACGTAGGTACGACTGAGGTGGTTAAGATTAGCAATTTCACAAACGCTGTCTTTAGCACTTCTGGCTATTTCCAACGCTTGCTGATGGAAACTTATTGAGCGTGGATATCGGCCTAAAGCTCGTTGAGAATAACCTAATAATGTTAAAATTCGCGCTTTCTCTTGTGTTCCTTCCACAGAACGCAGAGGTTCATCTAAATAATCGAGGGCATCACACAAAGAACTACCAGAAAAAGAAGCGAAAATCCCACCATAGAGTGGAAAATAAGGACGTTGGGCAAAGGTTCGTAAAATCTGGAGCGTAATTAGAGAAGCTCCATTGCTGTATGCTATTGCTTGAGTTTGAAAACCGGATGCTAATTGACTCCAAATAACTGCAAAGGTCAAGAATGTGGAAATTGATAATTTTGGGCCTGCTTGAATATCATAAGCTTGTTGATCAAACCAGGTAACTAAACCACGTTGTAAGAATTGTAAAACTATTGCTAATTCTACCCAATCACTGAGGGTAATGTTTTGTTGTTTTTGGGTAAATTCAATTGCAGATTGTTCTAATGCTAAGGTGCGGAAAAATGTTTGTGGTATTTCGCTTTTAACTAATTTTGCCCAACTTGCCCAAGGATCTCTTTCACCAGGTACACCACCAAATCCTAGAGAATTTTTTTCTTCATACATCGAACTGAGGAGGTTTTCTTGGATGCGTTGCCAAGCTGCTACACCACGAATTATACCTGTAGAGATTGCCATTAAATCAGAACTAGCTGCACCAAATTGTTGTAAGGATTTGCCTAATTGCTGTAATTGGGATAAATTTAACGGATATTTTTGATTGGGGTCAAGGAAGCGCAAAAATACAGCTAAACGCTGTTCATTGCTGGCAATGGTAATTTCTCGAACTACTAAAGCTATGACTTCTGTGGCTTTGTTTTGTTCTTGCCAGCGTTGCCATTGAGATTGTATGGTTCTAATTGCTCTTAAGCTGCGTGTGCCTTTTGACTTTTTTAGTTCGTCTTTTTCACTATCTACTTGAGTTTGCAGGGTTGTCAAGCGATCACTCAAAGCTAATTCAAATATTTCCCCTGTACCGGAAGCGATACCTTTGAGTAACATTTGGTATACCTGCTCTACAGAGCTAATCTTACCCTTGAGAGTGGTTTCGACAATTTCATCAATTAAGGCGAGGTAGCGATCTTGCAAAGGTAGGGATTCTGACACTTTAGCTAACAAAGAAAACATCACAACAATTCTAATTGTTGTAGGACTGAGGGTGATACAGATTAGCAGCTGAAAGGGGACTTTGGGTTAAAAAACTAGATGCGTGACAGCTTACTCTTGCTGAATTGAATATTTAACCCACATTCTGCACTTCATTCTGTAGTACAGATACAGGTGTAATAAGTACCAAGAACCGCTTAAATAGAGACAATACTGATGTTAATGGCATTATGTCTTTTGGTTTATAATCTAGGCAAAAGACAATTACGGTTTGCTGAAAAAGTCATGAAAAGCCAAGAGAAGAATTGACTAAATAGTCAGATAGGGGAAAAGATAAGTTTTTGTGGGCTGGGGATTATCCAAAACATAATTTTCATTAATAAAAGAAGTGAAAAAAGATGTGGTTTTGAAAAATTGCCATAAAAAGACACAAAAAAGCCGTAAGATAAGAGTAGAAAGATTCATAACTAAAAAAGAAATAGCAATTGCAGTTAAAGAAGTATGAGAAAGTTTAGCCATCACTCTCCCAAGGCTGAATCTTCGTTTAGCTTGTCCGAATGTACCCTCAATATAGTTAGGAATTCTCTCATCCTTCAAAGCTTGTTTCTTTTTTTCTTTACTGACATTTTTAGATGGTCTTACCAAAGGAAGTTCACTGATTCTAATACCTCTTTCTTTACACCAAGCACGGTTGTCTCTGTCTTTTATTTCTAACCACTATTTAACAACTTCTTGATTCAATTTGTTGACTAATTTTATATCTATTCTTTCTCGAAAGTGAACTAGCATTAAAGCATCAAATGGAGCTTCGTTACTATACCAACAGAATCCCCTACTTTGCGTTGGATACTTCAGAACCAGTGCGTTCGTTGGGCGGGTTCCCCGACTTGTTAGGGAAGCTCCTCTGAAAGAGGCAGAAACTGGCGTATGCTTCCAAGGGATTCATCTTCTGATTACACAAGGAGTTCAACGAATTTTTAACTTAATTGAGTAACATTATCGTTCTGCTAATTCACCTACGTGTACTTCTCCATTTCCTAAGAGGAGTGAAAGTATTAAGCAGGAGATTAACAGTGTTTTCACCAAAAAAGCAAACAAGACAAAGGATAAATTATTATCCCCGAAATATTGGATAATTCGAGGATTTTTGATTGGGAAAGTTACAAAGTTTCAATTGGTAAAGGTTGCCAAATTTCACCATATTTTTCCCGTAAGTTTTGCCATCCTTCTACTTGCCCTGGTTCATATTCTCCGGGTTTACCCCATTGTAAAAATATGCTTAAAGCAGGTTCTTGTTGATCATCTAAAAATCGGATTGTATAGGTTGTAAAATTACCTCTTTTTGCCTCACCTGTTTCAAATTTCACTTGAGTAATTTTGTCCATATTCAAATGGAATTCAAATCCTTCGGTATGCATATTGGCATATTTGCCTTTGAGTAGTTCTGCGTAAAATAGCTTTTCTATTTTCCCACGTGCTTCTAAAACTGCGGCGCTGCTAGTGACAATTAAACGTAAAGTTCCTAAATTTTCACAAGCTTCCAAAAATTCTCTCAATGTTGTACTCATAACTCAATACTGCTTGGTTAACTTTTGATCTCCCCAACCCCCCTTAAAAAGGGAGGCTAAGAATGGCTTTATTTCCCCCTTTTCAAAGGTAGCCACCGCGGTGGACGGGTCTCCCGGCATGAAGCAAGTGGCGTGGATTAAGAGGGATCTCCAAGGTTTGAGCATTTTAACTGAGTAGTATTGACTCATAACTTAGTTTTTTACTAATGACTAATTGACTATCTTTCGTGATCTTCGTAAGCGGCGACAATACTCTGTACTAAAGGATGACGAACTACATCTTTTTGGCTAAATTCACAAAAAGCAATGTCTTCTACGTGCTTCAAAATTTGTAAAGCTACTATTAATCCTGATTGTTGATGAAGTGGTAAATCTGTTTGTGTGATGTCACCTGTAATTACCATTCGTGAACCAAAACCCAGACGGGTTAAAACCATTTTCATCTGTGCTGGTGTAGTATTTTGGGCTTCATCAACAATTACAAAGGCATTATCTAATGTGCGGCCACGCATATAAGCGAGTGGTGCAACTTCAATTACTCCACGTTCCATTAAATTGGGGACTTTTTCAGGGTCGATGAATTCATTGATGGCATCATAAAGGGGACGAAGATAGGGATTAACTTTTTGTTGTAGGTCTCCTGGCAAAAATCCCAATTTTTCTCCTGCTTCTACCGCAGGACGGGTTAAGATTAATCGTTCAAATTGATGAGATAGAAGTTCTTGGACAGCAACGACGACAGCAAGATAGGTTTTACCGGTTCCAGCAGGACCGATACCAAAGGTGAGGTCGCGTTTGCGAATGGCTTCAATATATTGTCTTTGACGAAAGGTTTTAGCGCGGATTTCTTGATTACGACGACTTTTGGCGAGGATGTCTCGGTGTAGGTCTTGGAATTCTCCTTGACGATCGGTCTCTATGGCTTGACGGGCTGTTAAAATATCCGCAGTTGATATATTATTGCCTTTACTCCACAGGTTTTCTAGAGATTGCACTAATCGCGCTGCCAGATCAACCTGCTTCTCTGTACCAGCAATTAGGAGTTCCTGTCCACGTAAAACTAAGCTGGCTCCTGTTTGTTGAGATAGAAATTTGAGATTTGCTTCCCCATATCCCCCTAGAGCAATCACACTGGGAATATTAGGCAGCTGAATTGTTAAAGCACCTGCCATAGTTTTTTAGTTATAAGTTCAGGAGCAATTCTTGACGAAGATGATATTTTCCCAAAAAATTGGGCTAAATAATTTTTTGAATTTTTTTAATCTTTATAAGAATTCACAATATTCTAACCTGAAATATGATGAAAAATTCAGCCATCCCAAAATCCTTCAACCCAATAATAAGCACAAACGCTGTCTAAATCAGTCTTTGCTAATCTAAAATCTAAAATCTAAATTTTAATTAATCCTGAGAATAGGCTGGCAACAGATGTCTATACTTTATTGGTAACTCCGTCAGACTAACGAGAGATGCCGAAAAGATTTGACAATCTTGTTGCCACCTGTCTCCATTTTTTTCCAGAACGGATTACTGGGTAAGTCCGTTTAAATTTACCAGTTTAGACCTACTGGAAACGGGGTTTCGCAACAGGTCTGGGGATATTTCCAGTTCTTTCTCTTGATCTTGGTGGGGGTATTCTTTCTTCCTGTTCTTCATCGAAAGACATACCATCCCGACTTTGGGAACTGCTGCCGTAGATCTCCAGGTATACTGACTGCCCAGCCAATTCTGCTGCTGCTGCAACCACTGTGCGAATCGCCTGAATATTGCGCCCCCCCCGACCAAAAACTTTTCCTTTGTCTGCCGGGTCAAAAGCAATGCGAATCCAAGCCCGTTTGAGGATGTGAGACATTTCACAATCGACCCTTAAAGACTCTGGAGATTCTAAAAACGGCTGCACAAGAAATTTTACCAGCCCAATATAGTTAGGACTGGCTGTTGATGATTTCATCTGCAGATTACGATGCGGCTGTTGCACTGACTTGTTCAAAAACGTTAGCTTTTACTAGAATGCGACGAACTGTATCCGTAGGTTGAGCGCCTTGTTGTAGTCGCTTAACTATACCGGGAACATCCAATCGGACTTCATCAGTTCTGGGGTTATAAAATCCTAGTTCTTCTAGGGGACGACCATCACGGCGAGACAGGTCGTTAATAGCAATAATGCGGTAACTTGCCTCCCGCTTTTTACCAAATCGCTTTAAGCGCAGTTTGATCATGTTGAGAACTCGTTGTCCTGTTTGTAAGTTGTGATTTTGTGACTGTTGTCATGAAGAAGTGACTAGGCTAAACGGCCTCTGTTCAAAACTTCCAATACTAAAATGACAATTTTAGCACTTGCTAGGCATTATTGGGGAAAGGTGGCAGGAAACAGGTGACAGGTAGAAGGCAAGAAAGGGAGAAGAAAGAGAATTGCAGTCCCTTCCTTATCTCCGCGCTGTCACCTGTTCCCTATTCCCTGTTTTTAAAGAGTGCCAAAGCCCTTTTTCTTTTTCTCTTTCTTTTTCTTTTTGGTTGGTGGTACGCCACCGGGATAACCACGCCAACCGGGTGCAGGTCGATTTCCTGCCACTAGGGGGTTGCCCATAACGCCTCTACCAAACATTCCTGGCATACCGGGGAATTTACCTTGACCCATTTGTTGCATGAGCGAGCGCATTTTTTGGAAATCTCCCACTAACTTGCTGACATCTGACTCTCTATAGCCAGCACCAGAAGCAATGCGTCGCCGCCGACTGGGAGAACTCGCCAATAAATCCGGGTTGCGGCGTTCTTGCTTGGTCATGGAATTAATCATGGCTTCACAGCGTTTTAGCTGGGTTTCCCCCTGCTTCAACTGGTCATCTGAAAGCTTGCCCATACCCGGAATCAACTTCATGATTCCACCCAAAGACCCCATATTTTTCATGAGGCGTAACTGTTTGAGAAAGTCTGTAAAGTCAAACTTCGCTGACAGGATTTTCTCCTGCATTTGCTCGGCATCTGCCAAGTCAATTTCTTCTTGGGCTTTCTCTACTAAGGTGAGAACGTCACCCATCCCCAAAATCCGCGAAGCCATCCGTTCAGGATAAAACGGTTGTAGCGCCTCGACTTTTTCACCCACACCAACAAACTTAATCGGCGCACCAGAAATTTGTCTTACTGACAGGGCCGCACCACCCCGGCTATCCCCGTCTAACTTAGTGAGAATTGCCCCAGTAATACCTATTTGGTCGTGAAACGTACGAGTCAGATTTGCGGCTTCTTGACCCGTCATTGAGTCCACTACTAGCAAAGTTTCGTCAGGTTCGATAGTTGACTTAATGCGGGATAATTCCGCCATCATATCCTGGTCAATTTGTAAGCGTCCAGCTGTATCAACAATAACTGTATTAATGCCTTCTGCTCTAGCGTGTTCCACACCTTGACGGGCAATTTCTACGGGATCAGCATCTCTGCCTAATTCAAACACAGGTACGTCAATTTGCTTACCCAGTGTCAAAAGCTGCTCAATAGCTGCGGGACGATATACGTCTGTGGCGACTAACAAGCAACTACGATTTAATTTCCGTAAGTGTAAGGCTAATTTGGCAGTAGCAGTGGTTTTACCAGTACCCTGTAAACCTGCCATTAACACGATGGTAGTTTTACCCTCAACTTCTGCTAGGGGAATATTTTCTTCCCCCATCACCTGCACAAGTTCATCGTAAACAATTTTGATAAACTGTTGATCAGGGCGCACGCCAGTGATTACCTCGGCTCCCTGAGCTTTGGTTTCGACTTCAGAAATAAAATCTTTGACTACTTGGAGGTTAACATCTGCTTCTAACAAGGCGCGACGCACCTCGCGCAAAGCATCTTGAATGTTGGATTGAGAGATTTTATCTTGTCCGCGCAGTTTTTTCCAGGCAGATTCTAAACGATCAGATAGTGCATCAAACATAATGTAGTTACAACGTAAGTTAGTCAGTGAGAAAGTCGGAATTGGTTGTATCGCGCTCCAGGATGTCCGGTAAAGTTTGAACGTGCTATCTTACCAGCTTAGTAGTTTTTGCTCCAAACTGTAGCATATAGAGGATTGGAGAGTCGGGACACTTCAAAAAGCTCAGTGCATTGCTGGGGATTGGGAAAGAGTTTTTCCGACAACTAACTGGTAACTTCTTTTTAATTGAAGATTAAATCTAAGAGTTGCTGGGCTGCTTTCAGGGCTTCATCTGGGGAACTTTTACCTAAAAATACTACTTCAACGGCCCTTTCTAAAGGGTCGGAAATGCGAGTATAACCAGGAAAGATGGGACGTGATCGCCCGTGTTTTGCCTGTTGTAAAAATACCTTGATTTGTGGTTGTTCTTTCAGGAATTCTTGATATTTAGGACTTTGAAGCAATTTGATATTTACAGGTAAATAACATGTTCCCAAAGCTAATTCTGTTTGGAAAGGTGCACTCAAAGCATACTCAGCAAATTTAAAGTCGGCTTTTTCTAGTTCTGGACTGGTTTTGAACAAAAACAGATTCTCTCCACCTATTACGGTAGCAGGTTCTTGAGCAACAGGAATGGGAAAAACATCAAAATGTAGACCACTCTGTTTCAATTCTGCTAAACTCCACAGGATTGTTACCTACATGGCTACCTTCCCATTAAGCAGGCTTTCTATCTCATAACCCCTTTCTAAACTGGATAATATAGCAGAACCATCTTTGATTAAATTTTGCCAAAGTTGGAAAGCTGTGATCGCTCCTTGATTATCTGCCAAAACAACATCTGCTGCACTTTGAGAATCACCCTTTACTAATATTACTGCCACCACTCCACATAAACAGCAACCAGGTAAAAACTGTAAGTTCTCCCTTTCCCGCAGGTAGCAGTATTCCATATTGATTTATCTGCCCATTTCCATTAGTATCACGAGTGAATTTTTTAGCAACTTGTCGTAAGTCTTCCCACGTCTGCGGTAACTGAGTAATTCCTACAGCTTTAAATAAACTTGGGCGGTAATAAACATTAACGTTATTTGTAGCAAATGGGACTGACCAAATTTTACCTTTGTATTCCATTGATGTATACAAAGTTGGATTAATATTTTAACTGGAGATTTAGCTAACTTGTCATCTCAAGCTATGATTGCCCCCAGTTCGACTAATTGTCCTGGAATTGTGGGATTCTACCACAATAAATCAGGTAGTGTATTTCCTACCAGTGCTGTCAATTGGGTATTTCTTGATCTTGTTGCCCCACATACAGTGATTCTAGCTGGATATTTGAGTGAGTTTGATGAAATTTGTCTACCAGTTTTTGTAAAATATCCGGATTTGGTGGTGGATTTACACCATGCCACAGAGTTATATGAGTACTTTATGAGGATGTATAGCTTGATAACCACCCAAAGCCAAGATACCTACAAACAGCACTAGCAGTAAACTACTAAGGTAATATTGTACTTTCTTCGATTTGCGTCGGAAATTGTGGGGAACTAAAAGTTGATCCACATGATTGACAAATTTAAGCAGTTTCATCATCAAAACTTGAGAACTTGCACAATCAATGATCTTCTAGCAGGGAATCAGGACTGGGGAGATGAGGGAGATGGGGAAGATGGGGAAGTGATTTTTCTAATGCCCACCAATCACCAATCACCAATCACCAATGACGTTATATTCTATGTTTGAATAGACTGTTAACATTTTTCTTTCTTTATGGCAGGACATAGTAAATGGGCAAATATTAAGCATCAGAAGGCGATAGTAGATGCAAAAAGGGGAAATGTCTTTACGCAGCTATCGCGGGCGATAATAGTTGCTGCGAGAAATGGTGTACCAGATGCGGCGGGAAATTTTCAACTGCGGACGGCGATTGATAAGGCGAAGGCGGCGGGAATTCCCAATGATAATATTGAAAGAGCGATTGCCAAGGGTGCTGGTACTTTTGGGGGCGATAACTCCAGTTTAGAAGAAATTCGCTATGAAGGTTATGGTCCTGGTGGTGTGGCGATTTTAATTGAAGCCCTCACAGATAATCGTAATCGCACAGCCGCAGATTTGCGGGTTTCTTTTAGCAAAAATGGCGGGAATTTGGGTGAAACTGGTTGTGTGAGTTGGATATTTGCCCAAAAAGGGGTGTGTATAGTTGAGGGTCGGGTTAATGAAGAACAGCTTTTAGAAGCTTCATTGGAAGGTGATGCTGAGTCCTATGAAATGATTGCTGAGGAAATGGTTGAGGTTTTTACTGAGCTGGTAAATTTAGAAAAACTTAGTCACACATTGAAAACAAAGGGTTTTAATGTTACAGATATAGAGTTGCGTTGGATTCCTGGGAATCAGGTGGAAGTTACAGATCCTGATCAGGCTAAATCTCTTCTTAAATTAATTGATACTTTAGAAGGGTTAGATGATGTGCAGAATGTCACGGCTAATTTTGAAATGGCTGAGAATTTAATGGCTGCAATGGCTTAGTGTTCTGCACGGTTAACCGACTGCGATCCCTTGCTCTCTTAGGGAACTTGCGTAAAAATAATAGGTAAAACGCCGTGATCTATCTTAACAATGTCACTTACCCAGCTTACTCAAATTCTTCCCTCTTCTCACACACCCACAAACCAACGGGGATATGATTATGATTTGGTAATTGTCGGTGGTGGGATTGTTGGTTTAACTCTGGCTGCTGCTTTAAAAGACTCTGGCTTAAGTATACTGCTAATTGAAGCCAAGGTGACATCTGCCGCAGTAGCTAAAGGCCAAACTTATGCTGTACATCTGCTGTCAGCCCGAATTTTTCAAGGAATTGGAATTTGGGATAAAATACTGCCTAATATAGCTAAATATAGACAGGTGCGTTTATCTGACGCAGACTATTCTGAGGTGGTGAAATTTCAAGATTCTGATTTAGGGTTACAAGAATTAGGTTATGTGGGAGAACATTATGCACTGTTACAACCTTTACAGGAATTTGTGGCAGGTTGTAAAGATGTAACTTATCTATGTCCTGCAGAAGTAGTAAGTACGCAGAATGAGCAAGATATAGTTACCATTAATATCAAAGTTGAAGGTGAGAATCGGTCAATTCGGAGTAAATTATTAGCAGCGGCTGATGGTTCAAAGTCGCCAATTCGTCAAGCAGCGGGAATTAAAACAAAAGGCTGGAAATATTGGCAGTCTTGTATTGTGGCTTTTGTGAAACCAGAAAAATCACACAATTATACAGCCTACGAAAAATTTTGGTCTAGTGGACCTTTTGCAATTTTACCTTTACCGGGGAATCGTTGCCGCATTGTTTGGACTGCACCCCATGAAGAAGCAAAAGCCTTGTGTGCTCTGAGTGATGAGGAATTTTTAGCTGAACTCACCAAGTATTATGGTGATCAGATGGGTAAATTGGAATTATTAGGTGATCGCTTTATTTTTCAGGTACAGTTGATGCAGAGTGATCGCTATGTTCTCCCCCGTTTGGCTTTAGTCGGTGACGCAGCACACAACTGTCATCCTGTCGGTGGACAAGGTTTGAATTTAGGGATTCGTGACGCAGCAGCATTAGCGGAAGTTATCCAAACAGCAAACCAAGCTGGTGAAGATATCGGTAAAATTGAGATTCTCAAAAAATATGAAAGTTGGCGAAAAAAAGAAAACCTGACAATTTTAGGTTTTACTGATTTGTTAGATAGAGTGTTTTCTAATAATTTTTTCCCAGTGGTAATTTTACGACGCCTAGGTTTATACTTGATGGAGCGAGTACCCATGCTCAAAATATTTACACTCACATTGATGATTGGCTTGAAGGGAAAAACTCCAGAATTGGGAAAAAAGATAAAATGCTGACAAGATAGCAAGTGGCTACTATTCATGGCAGTAGTACAGTACCGCGTAAATAAACCAACCATTCCAAATCTCTGAAAAGCTTACACCATATAAATTTTGAATTTTGTTGGCTTAGCTGTTCTGAAAGAAGCATTTTGAATTCACGGCGGTACTAGTTCCAATGACAACGGTACTTTTCAAGGTACTCGTATCTAATATTTTACCCTATACTTGCAGGTATAAATTTGGCAGACACCATCTATGGCTATGGTGGTAATGATATTCTCAACGGTGGTGCTGGGTTAACGGCATTTTTCTTGCTGTATTTCTATATTTGCAACAAAATCCGTAACAGAAATTGTTACAAGAATATTATTTAGCCCTATTCTCGTCTAAATTGATGGAAAGTTAGAGGAAATCCCCGCATCAAGGGGTAATGTTTAAAGATATTAGAGATTGTCAAATTCTATTTCTGAGTCTATTCCTGATTTTAGGGATTGGCACACGACACTGGACATTGCGGCCTGAATTAATTTTAATAGCGATCACAACTTGTCTATCAACCCAATGGATATTGTCATGAGTAATTAGCAAACACGCAAATGATCAACCACCATCCTTTAATCTCCGCAGCGCCTTAATTACCTCTCTCGGAGTCAGTTTATTACTAAGGGCTGACCATTCATTCATTGGACAACCATGGCTTTAACTGCAGGCACCACAATAGGTAGGAAATTTGTCTTCCAAACAGGTGATAAGCGTTTTTTCAAACCCCCCAACTTTGGCATTATTTCCGCCTTAGCCCTTACCACTGATGCTTGAGGTTCCCCTGGACAGTGGCGAGAAGAATGGTGGTATGTGTTGCGGCTCGCAAACATAAATAAATGCTCCAGCTTGCAAACAAGACAATTTGTGGCTCAAATTAATTGCAAATAAGATGATTGCAGTTCAGATCGAATTAATTGCAAACCGACTGAAAATAATTGCAAGCTGGTTGCAATCATCCAGTTCGGCTCAAGTTAATTGCAAATAAGCATCCTGCTTATTTGCAAAAGGTTTTGGAGTCATCTCAATAGTAAAAGAACTTGGGTAACATGGCGAAGAG
>ERZ1034421.58-NODE-58-length-20588-cov-188.507671_pt1 | contig 20588 bp, 12 predicted proteins | sample MGYA00520600_ERZ1034421 | MGnify/ENA primary metagenome ERZ1034421 (study PRJEB33736, sample SAMEA104288486) | Azolla rubra | place: Australia | collected 1985 | study: EMG produced TPA metagenomics assembly of the PRJEB19522 data set (Is there foul play in the... | reverse complement strand
TGTGCCTCCCAAACCTTTATTTGGCTGGGTTTAGAGGCGATTGTCGCCCCTTGAATTGAATATCTCTATGGTAAAGTTTCTAAATATATGTTTTGAAATACTGAATGAATAGAAGGATATTATGAAAAATCATTTAGATTAATTGGCTAAGCTTAATTTAATAGCTTTTGAAGTTAGTCCCTTAGCTATAAAGCCTTAATTTTTAGCTTTATCCATTACTATTTTTATTGTAAAAATAGCAGAGACTTACGACAAGTCTTATGATTTGTTTATACCTACTGAGTACCATCATCCAAAAATTTTCCACTCATGAATATCGTTTTGATCAGATAACTTTTATTTTGCAAGATTTGTGTCATATCAGTCCTACAAATAAACAGTTAGTTTATCTTATCTATTTCGTTATGATCGGTATATAGAGGATACTTATTCTTTGTCTATATTCATATATATTCTTCGAATAGATATTATTAAAAATCCTTTGAGAGTATAGTCTTATTCAAGTAATCCTATTTTTTAGCGACTATTATTTACAATATAAGGAAATAGTCGACTACCTGAAATTTATTTCTAAATCGATTTTGGATCTTGGGATGGTAAGTAGTTATTTATATTAGGAAATTTTATGAATCTCCATTAAACTACGTTGATTAATGCTGCTAATATTTTTTTGTGATGGTCAGTTTATTTTATTATCTTCTAGCCTAATTTTCTCAAGATAATTTTGGTATAGGTACTTTTACCTAAACACTGACTATTTTGATTTTTAATATCTTTATGAGATCTTTAAATACTTTTGTACTTACTTCCGTCAGTTGTGTTTATGATTTTGTGTTTATAATCCTTATATAGCTCTTTAACTATTGTAATTTAGCGAATGTACTGATTATAGAATTAATATTTACTTATTCCTGTATACTATTTATCCTCTATTTAACTTCTAATAAGAAGTAGATGTAGCTTAATACAAGCTATCTAAATGCCTCTGGACGTATTTTATAAATATACAAAAGTTACCTTTAAAGTACATTTAATATCAGTTTTAAATTTAAGGAATACTTAGTTCAAGAATTTGTTTTCTCCTGAATTAATTCAAATTTTATAATTATGTTTTCCTATAATCAACGAATAAGGTGTAGTATCTCTTTAATACGAAACAATCCCAATGCTGTGATTGTTTAACAACTTAAATTTCAGCCATGGTAAATGATTCCTTAGCACCCTTTATCTTAAGATTTTTCATGTATCTTTTTATTATTTAAACTTTCTTATTCCTCAAGTATTTATTTTCAGAATTAAAAGTGATGGATATTTTAGGATATAGAATATTAGGATTTATTTACTTATTATTCTATCATTAAATGTCGTGGTGTTAGCAATTATGGGATGTTTATTGGATTTAGGCATGATAGTTATTTTTATAAAGTTCATGAATTATCTTTGATATTATTGGCTTCGTATTAACACATATTTGTATCTCCTTTATGTTTTGAATGTCATCTCTTATGTTTAACGTTTTTAAATTTGGTTTTGGTTATAATTAAATATGATTCTGCAGTTCTTAGGGCTTAAATGCTTAACACTCTCAAAACTATCGATATTGGCTACTTTATCAGTACATTTTTCTACTAATTCTTATAATCCACTACATATTCAATACGTATTCTCAAATATATTGCTTCGAAGTTTTTTAATGAAATTTAATATTATTTAGCATCTAAATAATATTATGTTATTACATAACAGCACTTTACTACACTATCTTATTTTGTTTTTCTGTGCCTATATTCTTATTTTCTGCTACCAATTGACTTAAGTATTCAGAGTAACTACGTTAAAAAGAATTTTACCAAATATTTATCAAATGTCTATAGCTTTTAGAACAGCCATATCCTTTTTTCCATTGGTTTATCTCTTTAATTTAAATCCAGAGATATTTACTTCCTATAAGGCTAATCTCGACTACATTTTAAATCTATTTTTTACGAGGTTCCATTAGTTAAAATTGGTTGTTGATTACCCAATAATTTAAATACCATACAACTTATCAAAGTCACTACTAATCCTTGAGTTAAAGAGAAACAGTATGTAGATCTCGGTGTTGTACGCTTATAAAAAATATATCCATTATTTAATGCTTAATATAATATGGGACTTTTATATATTTGAAATTTTTTTACTATCTCCCATAGTATGATCATCATAATATTATATTCTTTGCTTGACTGTAGTCTAAATATTATGAAGATACATTTGCAATGCTCTAATCTTAATTGATTAATGATGATTGACTGTTGCTATAGTCTAGATTAGGCTATCCCTTGCAGTATTATACTGTGTTAATGATATTAGTTGATGATTAGTTTATTAATCTTATTAAAGATTATCATTGTGTGTTTTCTTACGTTTGATTTGGATAATAGTTCGTTTTTGTAGTTCATCAGCTATCAATATTAATAGTGGACAAATTGGTAACATTATCCAATAGGATAATGTTAAAGGTGCAGTAGCGAAGATTTTTTGTAAGGTAGGTGAGTAAATAATGAAGAGAAGAAGAAGCCATTCTATAGTAATTCCTATCCAAATTAGATGGTTGTTAAAAATACCCAAGCGCAAGATTGAAACGTCTTCCGAACGACAGGCAAAAACGTTACCATCTTGACAGGCTACTATTACTGCTAGGGTCATTGTTGTTGCCTGATTATAAATAGCCATTGTCGCAACATCAGCTGAGTGAGATATAATAGTGAGTCTAATAGCTTGTAGTTCGGTAATATCATAGCCCCACATCCACCAGACTAAGAGAAATCCTGCTATACCCACTAAACCTTCTAGTAGTCCTAAAAAGCAGTAAGCACGTAACAGTAAGGATGAGTTCAAAAGAGGCTGAGATTTTCCTCGTGGTGGTAACTCCATTGAACCAGCTTCTGGTTTTTCTGCTCCTAATGCCAATGCAGGAAGTATATCTGTACCTAAGTCAATAGCTAAGATCTGCAGAATTCCCAGCATTGGTGGTAGTTTCAGAAATACCATTGCTAGGAATGGTAAAAACTCTGCCATATTGGAAGCGAGAATATAAGTCATAAACTTACGTATATTTTGATATACTGTCCGTCCCTCTTCAATTGCGGAAATGATAGTGGCAAAGTTATCATCTATAAGAATAATATCAGCAGCTTCACGGGCAATATCTGTACCAGTACTTCCCATTGCAATACCGATATTAGCAGCGCGTAAAGCAGGCGCATCGTTGACACCATCGCCAGTGACAGCGACGACATGACCAAGGTTTTTATATCCTTCTACTAACCTGAGTTTCTGTTCTGGTATCACCCTCGCAAATACTAGGTTCGTTTTGTCTTTGTCGAGTATCTGTCGTAACTGAGTATCAGAAAGATGCCCTAATTCTTCTCCTGTAATAATTCTCGCCTTGCCTTTGACTAAACCAATTTTCTGGGCGATTGCAGCTGCTGTTAAGCCATAATCACCTGTAATCATTGTCACTTGAATACCTGCACGATGACAAAGGGCAATCGCATTAGCAACTTCTGGACGTGGTGGATCAATCATTGCTACCAATCCCAAAAAGGTCAGGTCCCGTTCCAATAAATTATTATCAAGTTGTTTCAATTCAGCCCCACCTTGATTTATTGCTACTCCTATTACACGATAACCTTGACTAGCAAGTTTATCATTAGCTACTACAATTTCCTCCCGCTGAGTTAGTGTCAGTTCTAGCTTTCTATCTGCATCCCATAAATATTGTGAATGTTGCAATACATCTAAAGTTGCACCTTTACTAAAAACCAAGTACTGTGAAATTCTAGTATTGTCTAACTGTAAATGTCCTTCTAGCAAAACTGTCATCATTCGTCGATGGGAATCAAAAGGTACTTCCCGAATTCTTGGTGCTTGATGTTGTAACTCCTCCAATTTTAAGCCAGCCTTAATTGCTGCTACTAGTAGTGCTATCTCCGTAGGATCACCTGATCCTAGCCATTGATTGGAATTGCGTGGATGGTTTAATTGTGCATTCGAACAAAGTGCTGCACCAGCTAACAGTAACTGCACGTGAGATTTATATTTAGGAGATATAATTTCTACTTTTCCCTTGGGTTCATAACCTACCCCAGTTACATTAATATGAGTATTCGGAATCCATAATTGGCAGACGGTTATTTCATTTTTAGTTAAAGTTCCAGTTTTGTCGGTGCAAATAATAGTTGTTGCACTCAGAGTTTCTACTGCAGATAGACGACGTACTAAGGCATTTTGGGTAGCCATGCGCTTGACACTAATGGCTAGCGCTAAACTCACAGTAGGTAGTAATCCTTCTGGGACAAATGCTACAATAATCCCAGTTGCAAAAATAAAACTTTCTTTCAGTTCCATTCCTCCCAAGAATTTAGTAAGTAAAAATATTATTACACCCATACTCAAAGCAATAATCGTAATAATGTTAACTACTCTGGAAATCTCTACTTCTAAAGTGCTAGTTTCCCGTTTTACATTGGTTGTAAGATGAGCTACATGACCGAACTCTGTATGTCTACCTGTTGCATATACTACTGCTCGCCCCCGACCAGCTGCAATTGTAGAACCTGCAAAGACTAAGTTGTTAGCTTCAGAAATATGGATATTTTCTGTAGTGATAGCTTCGCAGAACCGTGGAACTGCTACAGATTCTCCTGTCAGGACTGACATATCCACATATAAAGATTGACTATTAATAATTCTCACATCAGCGGAAATCCTATCACCTTCTTCTAACTGAACTACATCACCGCTAACTAACTCACGGCTAGGAATTACACATAATTTCCCATCCCGATAAACTTTTGCTTGGAAAGGTAACACCTTTCTTAAAGCTGCTAAAGCTTTTTCTGCCTGGAACTCTTGCCAAAAACTAAAAACAGCATTGATCCAAATAACTGCCCAAATTGCCCAACCCAATTCTGGTGTTTGAGAAACAAAAGCTAGAATCCCTGCTATCCATAGCAACAACGCCATGAAGTGTGTTAGTTGGTCAGTAAAACGTAGAATTAAAGGTCGTCTTTCCGGTTCAGGGAGTTCATTATAACCGGACTCCTTTAATCTTAAATTTGCTTCTATCTCACTGATACCTTGGTCGGTTGTTCTTAGATTCTGGTAGACATCTCTAGGTGTCAAGGTCCAAATATGAAAATTGGAGCTCATTGTAAACAGAAGTTCCCCACTTATTCTTTAATACTCTTCTATGTAGGCGATATTTCACTTTATATATCCTCTACCAATAGTATGATGATACTATTGGTAGAGGATATAGTATCTGTTTATTGTAAAGTTGCTTCTAGAGCAAAATTTATGATTGTTTATAATTCATATATAACGTTTAAGTCTAACTTTTAGCTCGAATGTTTACAAACTTTCCTTATAATGTAAAGCTAATCGTATAAAGATTTTTCTTATCAGTTGTAATTTCCTGGTAAAGACAATATAGCTGATATTACTAATTTCTAACCACTACTGATTAGTATTCCTCCTCACTTTGCGCAAGATTAATGGTTCTATAACTGTAAGATTTGCAAAACCTCATATTCTAAAAGATAATGACTATTTATTGGTTGTGAGAACTTAGTCTTGATGTGTTCCTGTACTCTATATAAGAACACTACTAGACGAGTATTAGTCTAGTACTTCTCTCATGATTTTTATGTAATAAACCTATTTTAATAAGATATTTAAAGATAATCTGATTGAATACTATTGATATAGTATTTCTTCAACTAGAGCGAGTTAATTAGTCTATTCTAGGTATAGAAAAAATTATCTTTAATTTACTAGTGCGTCAGAAGGACTCATGAAGAATAGGACAATACGATACTTAAAAGGAATTGTTGGAGCTTTAAATAAATAGGTAGAGTACTAATTAATTAGCTCTAATGTAGCTGTGAATAAACTCTTAAAGGAGCGATTAGTTAGAATGGGATACATCCAATCAACAATAATAACTACCAAACTTAATGAGGTAAGACCACCTAAAGAAATTATAGGATACTTTGGATATAGTAACAAAGTAAAAGTTCTGATCAACAGCTGAAATAAAATTACGTTAACTTATTATAACTAGAACCAAATAGGTAACGTAAGAAATCACCCATCCTATTTACTAGTATTTCTGAGAGTTCTAATTATATTTTATAAATGCTCAGTCTCTGATTATGGTAATCATTATCGATAATAACTACTGTTAACAATTATCCCAATAGCAGTAACTGATTAGAAATACGAATTAGTGCTCAGAACTGCGTATGGATTTGCTAAGGAATCCTGAATTCCTTACTTTATGTACATTATACAGAAAGGATATAATTAATTATGAATTACTAATTCATTTCTCTGGATAAATATCAAGCCGTAAAAAATGTGGTTGAGTAATGACTTCGTTTATCAATGACTCTTAACTACGTTAATAAAAATAGAGTTGGACTAAGTGTCTTTAAAATAAGTATATATAAATAGGTTATTTATGGTAGTATGAGTAAGAGGTTTTCAGAAATACCTAAAATTTTAGGAGAGCTATTTCAGGGAACTGATTTCTCCAGTTTGTAAACAACTACCCTTCGTATTTTTTTGTTTGAATTTTTGCCTGAGTCTCGGTAAAGTTTCCAAGATTATAGGCCAAAATATATTTTATATTTTCGAGCGCCACTTTATGCTACTCTAGCGAAAGTAATTCTATGAGCAGGACTATATAATTAGTCTTTCTAGTAATTCTTAAAAACTTATATTAGCTAAATTAGATATTTAGATATTGTCATTATTATAGAATGTAAGTTAAGAACTATGTTCCCTAGATTTCTCACAAAGATTTTAAAATTAATCGTTTTTATTCAATAATTAATAATATTGTGTACCCGTCAGAATTCTTAATTGGACAGGCGTTCTAGCAAGAAAATAGATTATCTGCAAATTATACAATTCCTGGTAATATGGATTGTATTTAGTCACTGGGTAACATATAGACTAATAAATCAAGATTATTTACAAGAGGCTGAATTTCTACATTCCTAATACCATATCTTTTGTAGTTAATTAGTATAAAAGATAAAATTTACCCATGTGAATATAATTTAGAAATTAAATTCCTACACTAGTACGTAATAGTGGTAATGCATTAATTTTGACTTTATCATTAGTAAATTATATATATATCCTTGATCCCAACGCGAGTTGAAGCCCTATAAATTTAATTATTCACAATTAAAGTCTTATTAAGACGCACATTTACACTGAATAAGTACTAGGTAAGATATAAATTTACATAAGTAAATAAATAGGAGTTAATAGAATACCATCTTGAATTTTTTAGTCCTTGCTATCCAACTGAGAATTTTTATGTTTGCCAGAGATAGAGAAGGGAGAATAAAAAGACCCAAACTATATCAACAAAATGCCAAAATAGGGTAGTTGCACTTGCACCAAAATGACCTTTGTCGTAATTCCCTGGAATGAAAGAACGACTCAACATAATGACCTGGAGAATTATACCAATAAGAACGTGCAAACCGTGGAATCCAGTTAATAAATAGAATGTAGAACCAACTAGTCCTGTACTTAACCCAAAATCCAACTTATTCCACTCTGTTCCTTGACCGATTAAGAAAAAAATCCCCATACTGATTGTCATGAATAACAGCAACCGAAATTTCTTCAATTCACCATGCCGAAGAGAATTTTCAGCTGATTGAATGACAAAACTACTAGAGAGTAACACCACCGTATTAATAACTACAAGGGTATATAATTGCGGACCTGAAATCCCACGTGGTAGCCAATTTCCTGAGTGTATTAACCGCAGTGCAAGGTATGTAAAAATAAGACTTAAAAAGACAATGCTTTCCGATAAAAGGAACACAGTAAATCCAAAAATTGCCTTTCCATGGTGGTCTTGAGAAAGTCCACCACGAATTGGTAAGTAACGCTTTAACCAAAGTGGTAGGTATTGTCGGTACTTTTCTAAAAGAATGGGACTTTCATCTATATGAATTACACCACGATTTATTGATTGATAGTTTTTATTCTCTGTCATTATTTTTACCTCCCCTACTGAAGATATTTATAATGTTCTACTTAGTCAAGTATTCAGGATAAGCATAATCATTTTAAAGTTCATCATTCTATAGGAAAAATAGCTTCTCCTATATCAAATTAGAGAGCTATAATGAATAACCCTAGTATCCAAAAGTACTGATTTTGGATAGATTGGTATCTTATATATATAGACTGTTAGCCCCTATCCTGAATTTTGCAGAGTCAACCTATTACAAATTCTAGTAAAATGGCCCACTTCATAGCTTCAACTAAAGGTTCAATATATAAACCGTATACATAAAACAGTTTAGTGTCTTAATAAACTCATAAAAATACTAGGTAAGTTGAAAAATCAGGAATAGCAATATCAATAGGCTTCCTAGGAAATATAGTGAGAAAAATGGCGATCACAACATAACCATATTCAGAAAAGAGACTTTAAATGAACGTATATTATGTGTAAAATAATCAATAACCTTGAAAGAGAGTGAGAGAAGAACTATTGCAATGATAAAATTCATAACTATCAGGTAGATGCTGTCAGAATATAGGTAGATTTTAAATTGTTAACTCTAAGAGTTAGGATATTTTCAGCTATATCAAGAGTGGTAGCCTTTATTTTTTCTTGGTAAATATTTTCAAATACCCCTTGCAAATAATATCTCATTTACAATGGAGTCGTTAATCATTCTACTAAAAATATAATTACTTCATTGATAATTAAAACTTTAGGGAAATAGTCATTATTAATATACTTACCTAACAGCTATTTTACATACTTAACCTGATGTTTTGTAATACCTGCTAAACTAGGAATATTAACTCTAGTACCAATCTCTTGCAAAGATAGTCAGGGTAGATTATTTATTAATATAGCATGTATCAGTAAAACTACAACTTAAATGTAATAATGCTGATAGACGAATTCCATTAAACGCTTAATCTTAACTAAGATATTAGGATAAATGCCATAAACCTCATTAACAAAATGTACTACAGCCTTACACTATTCTCAAGTGAGAGCTAAGAACTTTCATTCCATAACTTCTCTTTGAGTCAATACGTTAACATCCATTTTCGTAAAAAAATCATAAAATAAAGTAGCTATCAAAAGTGTGATAATAAACTTATCCTTGTCAATTGCAACCTAACGATAAATAATCATATCTTCTTCAGAGAGCCATTTTTTTTTGCAGTGGTTGCAAGGTCATTTTTTACCACAACAAACAATACTAATAAGAGTAATAGATTAACCTTACCTAATTTAGAATTTCAGTTTCTTGAACCGATTTGTCTGCTCTTATATCTCAAAATACCCGACATGCTCTAAGGTAAGTTTGAGACTAAAATAGGTTATAATGTCATATAAGGTAGTTTCTATGTAATAAGAAGTTAGTACTTAATAATGACTCGAGTAAATTTCTACTCTAAATCATTACTTCATATTAATTTAGAGTGAAAGCTAGAACCATATAAATATAAACAACCTATTTAGAGGAAAGTTTATTTAACAAATATGCCAAATAATTAATAATCGTTAATTTAGCTAGATTTGTAGTTAATATCAATTCTTGGAATGAGTTAGGGTTAATGAAAAGCCACATGCTTAATCGTATTATGTTACTGATAAAGTCCTCCATATGGGAATGAGATTTACTGCAATAGGATTAACTATTGTAGTGAAGTAAGAATTCTACCAACCACGTATTAGTCTCAGCTTCGGTCTCAGGTTTATGTAAGTAGTAGAGAGTTCTAATGATTTCTCCGATAGTACGAAATTGTTATTCTAACTTACCCTTAAAAGGAGATATCACCTATCATCTATACTTCCCTAAAGGTAAATGGGTACATATTTCAAGCCCCAAATAAAATATAATTTCTTGGAACATTAAGCTCTTAGTAATAAATTCATTGTCCATATACAGCATTTAATGAATGCCTTGAAAGAGAAAGTTTGTCTGTAAATTACGGGACATAGAGGCGAACATAAACTGTAGTAATACCTACATATCCTCAACATAGAAATAGTAGGAGTTTTACTATACAACACTACTATCCTTATCAAAAAAACTGTAAAGTATTAAAAGAGGATAGCCTCACCTCAGATCTATGAAGATTTGTACTTTAATATATTTAAAGTCGAACGGAATCCTATGAAAATGACAAAGTTGATTGCTATATTATGCATATAAGTAAACAGTAAAAAAGTGTCGCGTTCGTAAACCCCTCTGTCAAGATAAAGGTTGACAGTAGTAGTTGATTTGAAAGAACGTACTAGAATAATGACGTGATATAACCATCTAAAATGTCTATGACATCTTCTTCGAATAGACTAATAGCCTATACGGTAGATAAATACCAAGATTGGAGCAGCAAAAGCCTTCTACCTTGCTTAACTGTTCAAATATTTTACTGTATTGTTGTTCAGGTTTATGTAGGTAAGAACTATCCTCCACTATTGGTGATATAATAAAGCCTAACCATTATGACATATTAATAAGATTTTCTTATACTTACTTGATACTTTTATGAAGGCTGTTACGCAGTATCAAATCAAGCAATAGCTTTCCACATCACTCAAAAGATTCTTATCTTGAAACATCCGCATTTGAAAGTGTAGGGTGTCATTGCAAAGCAATGAAAAATTAGCTGATATTTTTCATCGTCATATCTACGTCAATTTATAATCTTTAACATTATAAATGTTAACGAAATTATATTAGTAATTTTTGGGCCTTTATAGGGAGTTCTTATAGTATATATACACTCATAATTCACCTCACAAATTTGATAATTACAGTATTTCTTGAGTGGTAATACAAGTTGTCAAACTTGGAGATTTTACTCTAAAATAGCTATTAATTAAACTTTTGTAATTCAGTTTAAAATGCAGTTTTTCTTGGTATGATTCTAGTGGATAAAAAGTATGTTTTAATACTAAAATGATCCGTGTATTGTAGAGGTATAACTATGCTTTTACCTCAAAAATGGCTAAACTTTGAACCATAAGCTGACCAAAAATTCACGGAGCTTCAGATCTTGTAGCAAAAAGTTAGATAAAATTTCGTATCAATAAATGGCCGCGTGTTAAAAAGGTAAATCATAATAGAGCCTAGAATTGTCTAAACCCCAAACAGTCAAAATTGCCCAAATCAAACAGCAATGTCATCAACTTGGCTGCCAAGTTATGGTTCTAACAAGCTGTGAGGGACAGTATTTGTTGATTGTAGTCAAGGTAAAAACTCTTTTTATCAGCACCCTCGATGTTGCAAATCAATGAACTCAGAAAAATTTGAGTATTGGTGTAGACAGCAACAACTAACGGCACAAACAATAGATTTGATTGCCAAAATTTGTGCTACTCCACCCTCACGTCATCTACAGGGACGAGCCAAAAACGTGAGTGGAGTATACCCTAGTCGGAAAATGGGTCAAACCATCCAATCTGAAAGCCACACCGTAAAATTGTGGGCAATTTACCAGATGGAAAACGACCCAGAAGTCTTAGAATATTACGACCAGCTCCCACCCTTCAAAATCCAGTACAAAAATGCAGCCAGACGTAACATAAGTCATTACCATACCCCTGACTTCTTTGTATTACGCTCCACAGGAGCAATGTGGGAAGAATGGAAAACAGTGAAAGAATTAGAGCAACTAGTCCTAAAATACCCAGGACGCTACCAAAAAACAGAAACCAGACATTGGCACAGCTCCCCAGAAGAAGCTTACGCTGCTACCTATGGACTAATATACAACATCTGCACCGATGCTTAGCTACATCAAGTTTTCACCCGAAACCTGATGTTTATGTCAGATTACTTCGGGTTGAACACGAACATCCCCACCAGCGTCACCGAAAAAATACAGCAATGGGTAAAAACCACCCTAGGAGCAACAATCGCCGCAATGCTAGCATCGGTTCCCGGAGTCAGAGCCAACGATGTATACGCTATGATTGTAACCCAACAGCTGTATGTAGACTTGTATGTTGTCCCATTAGTAGAACATTGGCGAGTAAAAATATGGGCAAATCAACAAACTGCTGATGCTCATACCCTGCTAACACAAGAAACCATATTCCCTAACTTAGAATTCATCTCCCCCACAACACTCTTATCTAACACAACATTTTTGTGGGACTCAAGACTGTGGACTTTAATCAACCACGGTGAAACCACCACCACACTACTACCGAAAGTTGGGCAACCAATACAGTTACCAACAGCATTTCTTCTCCAATTGCTCTTTGCAGGTGATATTAGCATCCAATTAAAAGAGGAACTCAAAAGCACCAACGAAACCGTGCGCTCATTGATGGATGCCGCCTCCCCCAGCGACCTCAGATAAGCAAACCACAGATTTCATCTAGTACAAGCATATTTCCAGCGTCACACAGAAATCCACAAAGACATCAAACCCCGCACCCTGCCTGCGTCGTTGGGTACAACAGTACCCAACGACGCAGAAACCAGCTTAGGTTGTGGTTATGTTGGTCTACTGCCACGGACAAAGAGTAAAGGAAATCGTCAACCCAAAGTACCAACTCAAGAGAGCGAACTACTCGATAAATTTATTACAGACCACTTTGAAACCCCCAAACAAGCACCAGCAGCTTCAGTCTATCGAGCATATATCAGAGCTTGCCTATCCTTAAACATTCAAACACTCAGTCAGCGCACATTCTATTCTCGATTAAAAAAGCGACCAATCCACGAACAAACCAAAAAACGTCAAGGAGTAAAAGCCGTATACCCAACAGAACCAAAAATCTTAGAACTAACCACAACCAGACACGGAGACAGACCCTTTGCCATCGTCCACATTGACCACACCCAACTCGACATCGAACTACGCTCAATCGCCACAGGACTGAACTTAGGAAGACCTTGGCTGATATTACTTATTGATGCCTATTCCCGACGTATCCTCGCCCTCTATCTTACCTTTGACCCACCCAGTTACAGGTCTTGCATAATGGTACTATGGTCTTGCGTCCAGCGATTTGGTCGTTTTCCTTAAGCCGTAGTCGTAAATGGTGGCAAAGAATTTCATAGCCTCTACTTTGACACTCTACTAGCACGCTACCACTGCATCAAAAAAATCAGACCCGGAGGCAAACCGCGTTTTGCTTCAGTCATAGAGCGATTATTTGGCACAACAAATACCGAGTTTGTCTATAACCTCTTGGGTAACACCCAAACCAGTAAACAACCACGACAAATTACTAAAGCTGTTGACCCCAAACAACAAGCAGTGTGGACATTGGCAGATTTATATACTTAGCTCAGAGAGTGGGTATACACTATTTATGATGCCAACACGCATAATTCCCTGCGGGTAATACCATGACAAGTTTATACTGACAGATTGTTAATAGCAGGAGAACAACAACACGAACACATTACCTACAACGAATAATTCCTCATGTCTACACGCTCTTGTACACCCAAAGGAACAGCTTTAATCCAGCCCGGGCAAGGAATTAAAGTCAATTATCTTTATTACTGGAACGATGCTTTTCATAATCCTGGCGTTGAAAAAACCAAAGTTCCCGTGCACTATGACCCCTTTGATATGGGTGTAGCTTATGCCTACATAGAAGGACGTTGGGTTAAATGTATTTCCCAGTATTACAAAACTTTTGTGGGACGCATGGAGAAAGAAGTGCTGTTAGCCGCCCAGGAAATTAGACAACAGGATAAACGTAATGTTGTCAGTACAAATATCTCAGCTAAACGGTTAGCGGATTTTATTGCGAGAGTGCAAGAACATGAAACGTTGTTAATGCAAAGATTACGGGATTTAGAAGCCAAAAGTGTACGGGAAAATCTAACATCTTATCACTATGATGTCCCGTCTGTTCCCCAAGTACAAGTTATACTGACAATACCGAAATCAAACGCCAACAAATCCAACCAGGAAGATGTCACCAAAGTTCATAAAACTGAAAATGTCTAACTATTTGGATGTCACAAAACTGCCTGTTTTTGGGGAATACAGATAATGGAGAACTTTCCTGAATTAGAATAGTCCCAACTCAAGCAATTCAATGAATATGCAATGTCTCATTCCCAGTTAGCATAACTAGATATGTTGCTGATGGGTGCAATTCTTGAGCTAACGGGGTTTGCCCATGTCCTGGTGTATGGACCTAGCGGGGTGGGGAAGACGATAATGATTGAGCAAATTACTAGACGCTTAAACGGAACTACTGTTGAACAGAATGGTTTTCATGGTGTTTGTGAATCTGACTATCGCAATGGCAATGTTTCCCCAATGGCACTATTACTAGTAGAAACACGACCTCCTAACGATGGGGTGTTTAATCGGGCTGATTATTACCACATGGCACTGACATTGTTGGGAGAGCCATTTTACGAGCGGCGGATGATGGTGGATATTGATGCCGAGCAGACTTGGGAGAAAAAAGGGCGGGGTAGTGGGACTAGTGGTGGTAAGCTTTTAGACCAATTGGATTGGATTAAGTCGATAATGAATGTGACTGGTGTGTTACATATTCTCATTAGCACTTATGAACTTTTGAGTTTTCGCAATTTAGGTGGATAGGCATCACATCGGGGGTTGGATATTCATTTGCCCCGTTATTTGTTTCAAAATGAACAAGATAGGTAGGATTTTCAGGGTGTTTTACTGGCTCTGCTGAGGTAAGTTCCCCTTCAGGTTGATATTCCGGCTTTGATGCAGCATTTGTTTTATTTTAAGGATTGGTTAATTCAGGCTGTGACGGCGGTATTGCATGATGATTCTGATATGGTGACGTTGGAGCGTTTGCATGAACATACTCTTTCTCTTACTCAGTGTGAGCGGATGGCCATAGAGGCAACTGAGAGAGAAGAAAAACTCTGTTACATGGAAAGTCGTCGCGAACATTTATGGCATTTGTTACAGATGGGGATGACTTCGACTTCTGTTCCTGGTCGAATTGTGGATTTACCGTCTGGGTTAAAATCTAATGTTGTACCTGTTTCTACTACTACTACTAAATCTACTCAGAAAAAACGTTCTGAGAAGGAGACGGTACAGACTGATACTTCTACTTTAGAAACAATAGTTAGTAGCCCAGAATCTAAGAAGAGACAAATTCGCAAAACGAAGGAATCTACTGTAGTTTCCGAGAAAATACCACAAGATAGGTAAAATTATGAGGCTGAAGCAGTGTCTTTAACAACTGAGCCATCTATCATTAAAGCAGTTATTATAGTTACTTTACCAAATAGGTAGTAAGCATTACTGCCAAAGGCTTCGCACTAAACTCTTATAACTACAATCTCAACTGTTTCAGTAACAATTTTTTAATTAATGAGCTATTCATGTTAAAAGATTTAAATACCTTACACTCTACATCTAATTTTTTTCTGCCAGCGTTTGGAATTGTGCTTGTTAAAGCTAACTTATAATTTTATCCCCAACGGAACATTAAGAACTCTTAAGTGTGCAAAGATGCTTTGTAATACCAGTTCTGCTTTCTTGGAATTAGATTCATAACTCATAAGTGAGATCCTGACCTCCAGTGATAGTAGTTAGGCCAGATTTTAAAAGTTAGTTGGATTGAATCAGCGAATCTAAGGCATTGGAGTATGTAGTTGTTATAGTTATGATTATTGATAAGAATCTTTAGATTCTTCAACCTAGAAAATTTAGGGGTACAACTGCCTTAAATTGATACATCGAGTTTAGGATAAGCCTAAATGTCACTTTCTGGCTTTTCTTACGTTGTTTAGGTAGTTATTTTTCGCTAACAATGCTAGTATAACGTCTATTAGAGACTAGCACAAGCTATTAGACACTGATTTAACTTATACTTTAAGCACATTAAATAAGGTATCCTGATACTAATAGTGCCTAGAAATATCTAAATAAATGCCAAAGTATAAAGGTAAAAGAGTAAATGTCACTTTCCCAGTTGAGGTTTATGAACGAGTTGCAGGATTAGCCAGTGATGAAACTAGAACAGTAAGTCAAATGATTGTTGTGTTATGTCAAGAAGCTATGGTAGCTAGGGAGAAGAAATACGAAAAATAGAATGACATATTTAGCAAAAACCACAATAACAACAAAATTAACTTTCATTAAGTAATTTGAAGAAAAATTAGGTTTTTGCTAGATTCCAAATCACCAAAAGTCTTGTACTATTTAGCTATTGCCTAATACAAGGAGATACGGAGATGAATACAAGGGAACCAAACAGAAAAAAGACAAAGCGCAAATAAATAAACGCTTTGTCTAGTAGTAAAAAATTGAATCTTCTAAGCTTTTAGAGCATTTTCAGAGCGGGAAGCTATCTTCAATGTTCGAAGAAGTGAGTCAAAGTATGGAAGCTTGAAATTCACTGCTTGGCATAACGAGATTTAATCCACGCTACTAACTTATATTATATGAGTTTCTGTGGAAATTTGTACACTTTTACAGTGGGATTTTGCATCAAAATTTATCATTTTTCTTTGGAAATAGAAAAAATTTAGAGTAGCAAAACAGTAAATCTCATGAATATGAGTCATAGCAGTGGGCTTACCCCCTCCAAAAGCTGAAAAACCAGTTATTAGAGGGTAATCCTGTGATAAATAACCATAACGCATTGCAGCTAAGTCTTGAACAAACACCGAAGTTAAAATTTGCTGTCAACACTTATGGCAGAAATAAAGACTGGGATTTTAAGAAACTAGCCGCTAACTTTCAAGATAAAGAAGGCACAATAGAGAACGTTAAAGAACATATTAAAGCAGGTCACGCTGTTTGTGCCAGTTTATTGGGTGATAAATGGCGCACTAAGGCTAATGTTATCGGTTCTCAATGGTTATTAATTGATATTGATAATTCTGATATGGCCCGTGATGCAGAGGGTAAGCTAATTAAGGATAATTCTGGGAATTACATCAAAGTTTATAAGCACCAGTTAACTATTGAAGAAGCCTTAACCCATCCCTTCATTAGAAAATACTGTGCTTTGATTTATACCACTGCTAGTCATCAACCAGACTGGCATAGATTCCGACTTATTTTCCTTCTGCCAGAATATGTTGAGGGTGCTGACATTGTTGAAACTTGTATACACCTCTTAATGCAACATCTACCCCATGACCGTGCGTGTAGAGATGCTTCTCGTGTCTTTTACGGTAATACAGAAGCAGAATTCCTGTTGGTCAATCCTGAAGCTAGTTTACCAAATGAATGGGTAAGGGAAGCAATTACAATCACACAACAGGAACGTATTGAGTATCAGCTACACATTCAAGAAATTGAGTTACGGCATAAGAAGTGGCGTGAAATTTCCCTTATTGAAGGCTGGGATATTGACCAGCTTATTAAGAACGCACTTTCATTAATTCCACCGCGTAGCCTTGGGAGTGGAAACTATGATGAATGTCGCCAAGTACTGATGGCTTTGGTCAATCACTACGGGGCATCTGAAGCAGAAATTATTGCTGAGAAATGGTCGCCTTCGATCAAGGGTACAACTTGGAACATTCGTACTAAAATCCGCAGTTTTAGGCGTGGTGGGATTACGATCGGTACACTATTCCACATCGCTAAGGAGTATGGTTTTCACTTTCCAAAACGGCAGTATGAAGTATCCGAAAACTATAAAGGACTCACTAGTCCTCAAGAATGGGAACTAGGACAATTCAGAGAAGATTTGACCAGCTTCCAGAATTTATTAAAACAGGCGCTTATACCTTTTGTTAAAGCTGCTAAAGGATTTTCCACTCCCATATTAAGGGGAGCACAATCCGTAAGAGAGGAACCAAAACTTGAGATTAACTCCCCAATACGTAAGTTTATCGTCTATAAGCGGGGAAATATCCCATACAAAAACGAATTTATAGATGACATCTATATTGAATGCCAACCAGGAGAACATATCGCCGCATGGGTCGAAGCAATTTCTAAAGGCTGGACACAAATTTTAGACAATTCTCATCCAGGTCAGGGTAAATCTCACAATGCTGGTAAACTGACGGCTGCCATGTTCGGTACAGATAAACTAATTTACCAAGATGCAAACCACAGAAACCCATCTACCCTACCGATTGAGATTAATTTTGTTGACTTACCTGTGCGGCACAACGGCTTGAAAATTGACACTAACCGTACTACTCCAAGTGGTGCTAATTTTCTACTACAACCTAAAGTGGGTGAAACTCCCGATACTGATAGTAACTGTAGGAGAACTAGTTTATTTGGTGCGTTCCGTGATAAGAACTTTGGTTCTTTAGATTTTGAAGAAAGTGCTATTAGCCCTATCTGTAAGGGTTGTGTTAATCAGAATCAATGCTGTTTCGCTTATGGTGATGGTTTCGGCTTCCGTTTTCTAAAGCAGATAGTAATCCAAAATTACACCGAAATTCGAGCACATCCTGACTCTACCCCAGTTGTTTTAACTAACCGTGCTAATGAACCTTTCACTGTGGGACGGATATGGGAAGAAGCAGGAAGTCTTATTAAGCCTGTACGATCAATTGAAGTAGGACTACAGGATTTTGATACTACCATTGGTTCCTTAATTGCTGGTGGTTTACCAACTGAGGAATGGGTAAAACTCCAGCAGTATTTACCAGTTTTACGATCACTTCTTAATGGAGACATTAAACCTAATTCTCGTTATGGCTTTAACGATGCTGAACTAAGAGAACAATTAGGTGAATTTCCATCTGGAATAGACATTAAAATAATCCGGCAAATATTACAGCCTAATTTAGAATTCTTGGGTGATCTGGATTCTATTGATATCAATGGTGATCAACAACTACGAAAAAGTGCTGCCGCTCATTTTGCTGCTAAACGTGTAGCTAAGGAGAGCGCCCAACAAGCTGGTAAACAGTTATTTGATTTACCCAATTACTGGTTACCTGATTTCCTTGAAGCTTGGAAAGGTGAGGGTTCCCTAGCTTATAAATGGGGTATATTGACAATTTATCGCCCTAATACTAAATACAGTGAATTAGCTTACTCAGCCCAATTCAATATTTACCTTGATGCTACTATTAGGCCAGAACATTTGAAATTGAAACTTGGTTACAATGATTCAATATTAGTCATCCAGCAGTCTCGTCCTGACTACAGTAATTTAAGAGTAGTTAATGTCATAGGGCTCGGTAAGTTGCCTAAAAAACGGTCAATCTCCTTAACTGAACGTGTTCTTTCCCTCAAAGAAACTTTCCGTAAGATACACAAGAAACTGGGGATTATTGAGTGGAAACAACTTGCTATTAAGACGGAAGACTATATTGAATACAGTCACTTTGTTGATGGTCGTAGTGTTAACCGCTTTAGTGACTGTGATGTCATTGCTTCTTTTGGCATTCCGTACCAGAATATTGGTGTAGTAGCTGCACATATAAAAGTAATGACTGGTGAGGCAGTCCACCTGGGAAATTTAGAAGGCACCTTACAAAAATATCTCACCGAGTTAATCAGGGGTGAGATTATTCAAGAAATTGGTCGATTACGCGCTCATCGTCGCTGCAATGAGGAGTTAATATTTTACTTCTGTGCTGACTATGACTTGAGTTTTTTGTTAGATGAACTACCAGGTGTAAAGTTAGAGGTTATAGATGCCTGTACTTTATGTACGGAAGCTGGTAGCCGAGATCAGCAGACTGGACATGCCATTATCAAGGCCTTCAACCAGCTTTTGGAATCCGAACAGAAAATTTGTCAAACGGCAATTGCAAAAATTATAAACACTACGCAAGGTTGGGTAAGCAGATTTACCCAACGTTGGGGGGGTTGGGTTAGGTTTAAAAAATTATTACTTTTACTATTAGATAGTTTTCATAGTGATAGTAATAAAAATCTCACAGACCTCAGCGATGACGAAATTTGGTTTGCTCGTGAATACTTCCCAACACTACTTGATGAAGCTAGATCATTACCTGAAAATCCTATTGAATATATAGCTGAAGTTACCCTAACGGTTACTAAACTTGTAATGTCGCCCATTCTGCGCCATTTTAGCCCTGCTGTAGAAATTGGTTTGCTGTTGATTGTTTTATCTTGTCTGCCTACTGAGGTTTACTTGTACTTTCTCCTGGTGCAAACTTTGATCAATCCGATAATCATCTGAGATAATTGATCAATTTTCGTTTTTACTAACACACTCGTATAATATATATTCTTGGTTTACATTGTGTACTTATTTATTGAGTGGACATTCTGTTTATTATGTCTTGTCATCCAATTATTAGTGTGTAAAGAACTTATATAGTATTTTTCACATTAAATACAAACTAAACCAACTTTTTACTGATTGACTAACGAAGGTGAATTTCAGAAAAATTTTTGAATATATAAATGATAGATAGTAGGAAGCTTTTTGTTTCGAACTGAAATCTTAAATTGCTGATAAGTCTGATAGCTAAATTTGCCATATGTTAATTTACAAGCCAATATAGTGCCATGATCTCAATACTCTTAAATTCAGTTTTATCCCTCCCATTTCAAGGGGCGACAATCGCCTCTAAACCCAGCCAAATAAAGGTTTGGGAGGCACA
>ERZ1034421.49-NODE-49-length-23850-cov-37.466190_pt1 | contig 23850 bp, 23 predicted proteins | sample MGYA00520600_ERZ1034421 | MGnify/ENA primary metagenome ERZ1034421 (study PRJEB33736, sample SAMEA104288486) | Azolla rubra | place: Australia | collected 1985 | study: EMG produced TPA metagenomics assembly of the PRJEB19522 data set (Is there foul play in the... | reverse complement strand
TAAGGGCTATGAAGCTTATACACCAAGCACTTTAGTTCGCTTGTCGCCCCTTGAAGGAACTATGTTTACGACATACTAGGTGAACGTTAACCCTTAGCCTGCCGTTAGGCATTAGCTGAATGTTACCTGTATTTTTACACGGTGATAGTCTGATTAGGGATTCTTTTGGAAAAAACTAGTTTCTGATTTTGTTGTGGTTCTCCGAAAATGATAATGGAGCAAGTGAGTTGCCTAGCTAATTCGTTGGTGATATCGCTCATGGCCAATCCGCCAGGAGTAGTACGATTACGCGTTAAAGGTAATACCACTAAATCATATAATCTTGCTGCTTGCAAAATTGCTTGAGCAACATCTTCATGAGTAATGACTTGAACTTCTGGTGGATTTGCCAGAGTTAATTTAGAGACTAATTGAGAGAGTTGCGATCGCCTAGCAGCAACTTGAATCGCGCCGGTGCGCCGTTGTCTGCGGTTAGCTTCATTCACACAAACATTCAATACAGTCACTTGGGCTTGATTGGCATCTGCCAAAGTCTGAGCAAATTGTACTGCCGTTAGTGTTGGGGTGACTATGTTTTCTATTGGCACAAGAATGCGCTGAATTCTTTTCGGTGATTCTACCAAACGCGCTACCGCCACTGGACAATGGGAAGCCCAAAGCACATTATCAATCACATTGCCTAATAAACGCGCTCTCAAACCAGTACGTTTACCCCAACCCATGATAATCAAATTCGCCTTTTGTTCACGAGCAGCCCTACAGATTCCTGGAGCAAAAGCATCATCAATTCTAAGTAATGGTTCAGCCTTTGCTCCTAATAATTGACTTTGTGCTATGGCTTTAGCCAATAACTTTTCACTGCGTTGCCAGGCAACTTCTAACTGGGGTGTATCCATTTGTGAAGTAGCATGAGCGATCGCTAATGGTAAGATTTTTCCTTGGGACTGATTAGCTAATAATGCCGCCATCTCAATTAAATGTTTTTGAGTCTGGGGATTATATACAGGTACAACTATCGTTAAGTTAGGATTTCCTGACTCTGATTCCTGGTAAGGCGATTTAATTGGTGATGTTTCCGGTGCTATTGAACCAGTCAAACCAACACCATCCCCAGCCACCAACCTTGTCAGCCAAGGTCCCAAAGTTGCTGTTATCAGCACTAAAACAATCACACTATTTAATACTTCTGGGGACAGTAACCTAGACTGATATCCAGCTAATACTACCGCTAATGTCGTCTCTACCAGGGGAATAGATAGTGACCAAATTGTTAGAATTTCTTGCCATTTATAGCGATACAACAGTTTTGCCAACACAGAAGCCATAAATTTGCTGGCAATTAAAACCACAAAAATGATTAATAATAACTTGATTGTGTTATAGCCCTTAAACAAGACAGGTAAATCAATTTTTAAGCCTAAATACATAAAGAAAATGGGAATAAATAATACACTACCTATAAATATCAATTTTTCTTTAACTGCTCCTTCACCTACAGCCTCATTTACCGCCAAACCTGCTACAAAGAAACCAACAATTGTGTCTAATCCCATCAATTGAGCAATGACAACGGACATAAACACAGACAAGAACACACATAAAAACTTGTTTCCCTCATCATCTCCAGAACGGCGTAAAAATTCCTTAACTGCCCAATTAAAACCTACCAAAACCAGCATAAAATAGATAATTACTGAGCCGAATATCCTGATAATTTGATTCAGGTTAAATGCCCCATGATCAACAATAGAGAGACATACAGATAATATTAATAGTGAGCCGATATCAGAAAAAACTGTGGCTCCCATCGTCATAGCGATCGCCTTGTTATTAAGTACTCCCAAACGGCTGATAATCGGATATGCCAAAAGAGAATGGGAGGCCAACAAACAGCCAATTAAGATAGAACCATACCAACCCAAGCCGAAAAACCTTCCTCCTAATGTTCCCAATATCAAGGGTAGAGTAAAAGTCAAGCTACCAAAAACTAAAGAACAGCCTTTTTGTTGACGAAAAAATTGGAAATTAAATTCCAATCCGGCTATAAACATCAAGTAAAATAACCCAAGATCTGATAGCAATCTCATCATTAATGATTCCGGCTTGAATAAGTGCCAACCAGATGGACCAAGCACAATTCCAGAACAAACCAAACCCACTAAAGCTGGTAATCTTAGCCTCTCAAACAGGATAGGTACAACTAAGATCACTAATAGTAAAATACCAAAGAGAATAATGGGTTCCTGGCCAAGAACTTGGGAGGTTGGATCTAAATTGAGAACTTGTGACTCAAGTTGCATCATGTAAAACAGTTATCAGTTATCAGTTATCAGTTATAGCAGGAGTCAGGAGTCAGGAGTCAGGAGTAAAACTCTCTTGCTGTCTAGGTTTCAATTTAGATTCTGTACCTCGTTGATCTGCAATCTGCTGTATTAGTTATTATTTACTACCTATTGCTATTACCTATACCCTAAACGGAATCTTGAAAATCGGTTCGAAATGAGGCATATATATTAGAAACTTACACCCTACACCCTACACCCTTATCATTGACAACTAAGGATGGATTTGACTCAAAATAAACCGTAGACGGTCATAATCATCTTTTAGCAACACACTGAGATTTCTTCCAGCTTTGATCAGCCATTCTCGGTCAGCGTTGCGTAACTGGTAAACTTCACGAATTGCAGATGCGGCCAAAGATTCTACTGGCGCACCGTTAATCAAAAGCAGAGTCCGCAAAAAATCTAGTTTTTCAGTGAACTTGATAATTGCTTCTGGTTCACAATGATAAACAGCCTGATGTATCTGGGGTGGACGGGCCGGGAGATACTGATACACCTCTTGGTTATAACTTAGATTTTGTGATTGCTGCTCAAATCCCACAATTGCTGCCCGAAATTCAGTTCTGAGCATAGCAAAGATTTGAGGTTGTTCTTCTCGCAAAGTTTGCAAAGACAACCCCAAGGCCCTAGCCCGGTGTACAGAATCTATAGGCATAGTTGTAGCATGATATACTACAGCATAAACTTGATTACCAGATTCTTCATCCACAGCACAAACCCAACTACCAAAAGGTGGCATGGGTGGAAAACTCAAATCATCTGGTTCTAAACACTGTGCCAAAAATTCCGTAGTTGTGGTTTCAATCACCTCCCCAATGTGGTGAGGATGGCGATAGCCTGTAGAAAACTGTGGTAAAGGTAGACGCATAGCAATCAGTTAACAGTGATCAGTTATCAGTTATCAGTTATCCGTTGTTTTATATCAACTACTGACTAATGATAACTGACCACTCACTAAATTATTATTTGCCTTTTTTCTTGGCTGTGGTTTCTACGACTTCTAATTCTGGCAAGCGGAAAGTAATAATCTTATCCCAATTACCACCTTCAAATAGTACAGCTACCTTGCCATCACTTACCCGTTGAACAAGTCCTTCATACCGATAATATGTGTCTGCGGGATTTTTGACCCGAACAGTTGCTCCAGGCAGAATCATGTGTTTACCCTCGTTTAGTTCCTGTTAATAGCTTAATGTTTGTTAGTGGGCATTGGGCATGGGGGGATTGGATTTTCTCCTACACCCTTACACCCCTTAATAATATTTCTGGCGTTGCCGAAAATTGGCTACAGATTCTACTATTCCCAGAGCGATAAAGTTGGTCAGCATAGCTGAACGCCCATAACTCATCCAAGGTAATGGTATACCTGCTACAGGTGCTAAACCAACGGTCATTCCCACGTTGACAATCAGTTGAAACACAATCATGGATAGAACACCAATAGCCAGGAGCGAACCAAAATTATCTTTGGCAGTTTGAGCTACGTGCAGTAGACGGAAGCAAATCAAACAGAAACAAAATAAAACTATTAAACAACCGACAAAACCGAATTCTTCACCAACAGCAGAGAAAATAAAATCTGTATGCTGCTCAGGTACAAAATTTAATTGAGTCATCGGACCTTTAAATAAACCCCATCCCCAAATTCCACCAGCACCAATTGCAATGCGAGATTGAATCAGGTGATAACCAGCACCGAGAGGATCATGTTCAGGATTAATAAATACACTCAACCTATCTTTTTGATATTCTTTTAATACATGATTCCAGGCGAAAACCCCTAATTCACCACCTAGCATATTCAGCGCCGAAGAGGCGAGCGCACCAATATAAAATCGCCTCCAAGGTAGAGTTTGCCACCCCACAATCCCCATCGCACTAGCCCAAGCTAAACCCAAGGGACTAAAAGATAGTTCTTTAAGCAACTTTATTGGCTCTGACAAAGGCCAAGGAATACTAAACAAAATGGCTGACATCACAGGGGAAATCAACAGAATCAACCAGCCAGGATTAGCATTTGCCCAGTAAAGCATTCCTAAGAGTATCGCCCCAAATACCAGCGATGTTGCCAAATCTGGTTGTAAAAATATTAATCCCCAAGGTATAGCAGTAATAGCTAAGACCCGGAACACGCTCTCTAAGGTAGAAGCAGTTCGCCTATGTAACAAAGCTGCCAAGGTGATGATCATACCTATTTTGGCAAATTCCGAGGGTTGGACGTTAAAGCCAAAAATACTAATCCATCGCTGTGCGCCTTTAGCACTGGTACCAGCGATCATCACAATCATCAAACTGAAGTTAGTGAGGGCGTAAGTTATCCAGTGAAACCTCATGAGGTTTTCGTAGTGATAACGAGCTAATAACAGGGCTATAATTGAGCCGATGATAGCTACCAGCCAGTGCCACCACCAGTCAGTTACTGGTTGCTTGAGTTCTGTACTCAGAATCATTAGACCGCCAAACATACTGACTGCAACAGGCAGACAAAATAAAATCCAATCTACCTGCTGCCACGGCTTAACCCAATATTGCCAGCGGATTTTGGGGAGTGAAGATTTTAACAACATTGTGGGAAGAGGAACTTGAGCATTAAATGGGGAGGATGGGGAGGATGGGGAAGATAGGAAAATTACTTCCCTATCTTCCCCATGCCCAATGCCCAATCCTTATGTTAGTGCAGCGACTGATACTTTACCCGCAATAGCGAGAGCGATCGCTGTGAGGGCTTTGGCAGAAGCTGAATCTGGATCTCCAACCACTATTGGCACACCACTATCACCTCCCATTCTGGTGGAAATTTCTAGAGGTACACATCCTAATAGTGATACCCCTAATTCTGCGGCAGTTTTTGAACCTCCACCGGAACCAAAAATGTCATATTGGTTATCTGGTTGATCTGGAGGAATAAAATAGCTCATATTTTCCACAATTCCCAATACTGGAATATTTAGCTGCTGGAACATCCGCAAACCTTTGCGCGAATCCAACAGGGCTACAGTTTGGGGTGTGGTGACAATCACCGCCCCTGCCATTGGCACAGCCTGGGTTAAAGTTAACTGAGCATCTCCAGTTCCTGGTGGCATATCGACAATTAAATAATCAATTTCTCCCCATTGCACCTGATACAAAAACTGACGAATTACGCCATTCAGCATGGGACCGCGCCAAATAACTGGCTGATCTCGGTCAATCAAAAAGCCCATTGAGACTAATTTAACGCCATGATTAAATGCTGGTTCGAGAATGTCCCCTGTATCTGTGCAGCGAACAGTAATTTGAGCATCAGCTAAACCCAGCATTGTAGGGTCATTAGGCCCGTAAATATCAGCATCTAGCAAACCTACTTTTGCTCCTGTTTGTGCTAGAGCTACAGCGACATTTACCGCTACTGTACTTTTACCAACGCCACCTTTGCCGCTGGAAACAGCAATAATATTTTTTACACCATCAACGCCTGTGCGGTCAGGTAAGCTTTTTTGCTGGGGTGTTTGTGCTGTTACGTCTACACTGATATCTGTCACACCTGGCAGTTTGTTAACAGCTTTTTTACAATCTTCAACAATAAATTCCCGTAAAGGACAGGCAGGAGTCGTCAACACCAAAGTAAAGCTGACCTTGCCACCGTCAATTTTTACATTGCGAATCATGTTCAGTTCTACCAGACTTTTGCGAAGCTCTGGATCTTCGACTGGTCGCAATACTTCTAGAACTGACTGGGAATCTAGGACTTGATACATAGCGTGTATACCGTTGCCGCCTTAATAAACCTTAAAAAATTTTCATTTTCACCTACTTGCATCTTAACTTTCTTAGGACATTAGTTATTAGTTATTGGTCATTGGGTATTGGGTTATTCAATTTTCCCTCAGACTAAAAATCAAAACAACTATTATCCAAAGATTTTTTCTTTCCTGATACTGTGGGCAATGCTGACTTTTCTACGGCTTCAATGAGGGAACGTGCTACCCGATCTGCATAGGGACGAGATAATGACCAAATTAGGGGTGATAACCAACCACGTAAAGTTACAGAATAAGATAAATAACTACCACACACCGTTGACTCCACCTGGTAAATGACCCGCTCTTCAATGCCTGGAATTGCTAGTACACGGATACTCAGCATTTCTTTGGGATTTACCTTTTCCACAAAAATCTGGATGGGAATTGGCCAAAAGCGTGTTACTGCTTGGAAAATCAATCCGGGTTTGGGTACTAATCCTAATGGTACATTGGTACTTTTAAGTAGTGGATGCCAGGAAACATCTCTTAAATCCACTACTTTTTGCCACAGTTCATCTACAGAGGCAGAACTGATTTCTCGATACGTCCGCACTAGAGAGGCGCAAAACCGACGACGTTTGTGGTTGATGAATTTGGAAAACCAACCTTGCACTGTCCTAATCCTCCTGGCTACAATCTGTCTGGTTACTCTGGCATCTGGGAAAATTGTAATAGACTTCTTTACTCACCACAGATACCATACAGAAAATCGGCTGCTTTGTAGACTAATTCTCTAGGTTCTGGTATTCATAACAGAATTCTTTCCACAATAATTGCAAAGAAACTTAATGAATATACAAGCCTATACGCATTTGAGGGACAATAAACTCTAGTCAAGATAATCAATCGGTTTTGACCGCTAAGAAAAATCAGTTTCGGGAAATCGATTTCGGGAAATCGATCCAGATTTTGGGTTCTGATTGTCAACAAATTTTTAAAATGAAAATTTGTAGCTTTCTGGAAATTGTAATTTTAGGTTCGGAAATCTATGTTGAGCAACTCGCAAACCCCCACTTTAGCAGTAGAATCATCCAATTTTCTTCCGGCTCCTGACGCTCAAGCTAGAGTCAGTCAGTTTATGCAGCAACTGCAAGATGAAATTACTCAGGCTTTGAAAGCACTGGATGGTGTTGGTAAGTTTCAAGAAGATAGTTGGCAGCGTCCAGAAGGGGGTGGGGGGCGATCGCGTATACTGCGTGATGGCGCAATTTTTGAACAAGCGGGTGTAAATTTTTCTGAGGTGTGGGGTTCTAATCTACCCCCGTCCATTTTAGCGCAACGCCCAGAAGCAAAGGGACACGGTTTTTATGCAACAGGTACTTCTCTGGTGTTACACCCTCGTAATCCTTATGTGCCTACGGTTCACTTGAATTACCGCTATTTTGAAGCAGGTCCAGTTTGGTGGTTCGGTGGTGGTGCTGATTTGACACCTTATTACCCCTTTGCTGAGGATGCAGCCCATTTCCATCAAACTCTGAAACACGCTTGCGATCAACATCACTCGGAGTATTATCCCGTGTTCAAACGGTGGTGTGATGAATATTTTTATCTCAAGCACCGGGATGAAACTAGAGGTATTGGTGGTCTATTTTTGGATTATCAAGATGGTCAAGGCAGTATATATAGGGGTCCAGATCCCAATGGGGAAGCGGCTGATTATAGTAACCAGGTAGGAACAATCGCACCACGCACTTGGGAAGAGTTGTTTGCTTTGGTGCAAGATTGTGGCAGAGCTTTACTACCAGCTTATGTTCCCATTGTCAAACGGCGACATGGGATAGAATATGGCGATCACGAACGTAATTTTCAACTATACCGTAGGGGCAGGTATGTAGAATTTAACTTGGTTTATGACCGGGGTACAATTTTTGGACTGCAAACAAATGGCCGTACAGAATCAATCCTCATGTCCCTACCACCTTTAGTGCGTTGGGAATATGGTTACAAACCAGAACCAAATACTCCTGAAGCTGAATTGTATGAAACTTTTCTTAAGCCTCAAGATTGGATAAACTGGAAAATAAATCAACAGTAACAAGTATTTGAGGCTCAGTAAAATTCCACACATTTATTTAGAGGAAGTAGATTAGGACTTTTGTGGTGGAAAGTTTGCATATCCGTCATTATTTTGTCCTCTTCTTTACTCAGGACTCAGAATCTAGATACTCAGCACTGTTTTAGTGAGTTAAACTACTAAAATACAAACATTTAGCAAAATTTTTGCACCTGTAGCTATAGCTTGCTCATTTTCAGCGTCAGACCAAGAACATCTTGTAACTCGTGAGTGAATTAACTTCCTCAGAATTATGGATGAAAAAAATACCAGTAATGGTGAAATTTAAAGATTGCTAGAATAGCAAGTTTTTTAGCTCACTGATTCATCTTCAGGGCAATATCACGGAGAATACAGTGAATATAGACCAAAAAACCCATACAACTCAAGACGGGAAGACTGTGATTGTCTTGAAACCAACAGATCGTCTAGACATCACCACTGCTTGGCAATTTCGTCTGAAGTTACAAGAGTCTATTTCTAAATTGAGTCGTCATGTAGTTGTGAACTTGGGAGAAGTAGATTTTATTGATAGTTCTGGTCTCACCTCTTTGGTTGCTGGAATGCGTGATGCAGATAAAGCTAAGGGTAGTTTCCGCATTTGCAATATCCATCCAGATGCCAAACTTGTGTTTGAAGTGACAATGATGGATACGGTATTTGAAATCTTTGAAACTGAAGAAGAAGCATTAACAACAATCTTCCCCAATTCAGTTAATAAAGAAAATAATAGTTTCGACCAACTTCCCCAAAATACTCCAGAGACTATGGCAGGTGATAGGTGATAAGTAACAGGTGACAGGGAACAGCGAACAGGGTAGTAATTACGTATACCTTGCTGGATCGGAGGCACTATTACGAATTACCAATTTTTTTGTAAGCTCTTGATGCTTTCCACCCCACACCCTACCTCTTCTTTGTGGAATTCGGCCTCCTGTCTTCTTAACATAACTTGGCAAAGTAGCCTTTAAACGAGAAAATAAGAATACGTCGCCCTTAACATTTTCTTTGTGAATAACGTCCGTACTGTCTCTGATACAAAACGAACTTTCTATAATCTTCATACTCGCCCAATCAACACTATTTACCGCCGGGTAGTGGAGGAGTTGATTGTGGAAATGCACCTATTGTCGGTAAATGTGGATTTTAAATACAATTCAATTTATGCATTAGGCGTAGTTACAGCTTTTGACCGCTTTATGCAAGGCTATCAACCAGAACAAGATCAAGCATCTATTTTTAACGCCATAATTCAGGCTGTAGAGCAAGATCCGCAACGCTATCGACAAGATGCGGCTAGATTACAAGTTGTAGCTCAAAGTTTGCTAACTAAAGATTTAATTTCGTGGTTGAGTCAAACTACTTATTTAGATCAAGATCGTGATTTGCAAGCACAACTGCAAGCGATAGCTAACAATGCTGAATTTAAATACAGCCGCTTGTTTGCCATTGGTCTGTTCTCATTATTAGAAATGGTAGATTCTGAACTTGTCAAAGATGAGAAGCAACGTAATCAGGCACTAAAAGCGATCGCGCAGGGTTTACATTTATCTGAAGAAAAACTTACCAAGGATTTAGAGTTATATCGCTCTAACCTAGATAAATTGGCACAAGCACTGATAGTAATGGCAGATATGCTGGCAGCCGATCGGAAAAAACGCGATCAGCGTCAACAAAAATCGACTGCCCCGCTAGCTCCTCCTAGTAACAACGAATAATTTAGAATTTATAATTCGTAATTCGTAATTAAAGCTGGCAGCTCATAAGATTGTAGATGAACAGTAAACTTGTTTACAATTCAGCCAATTTACATTTTAGTAAACACTAAATTACGAATTACGAATTAGCGATTACGAATTATTTACACAGCAAGTAATTTGTAGATTATGTTGTTGATAATAGTGAGTGTGAACGCTCCTAAAACAGCACTCCAAATACCATAACGTAAGCGGAAACCCTCTACTAACCAGGCAGCAATACTAAAACAAACAACAGCAATCATGAATGTAAAGATACCAGATAATAAGTCAAAGGTGACTAAATTTGGTATCGTAAATACAAACCCTAAAATTGGTCTAACTAATGCTGTGATAATACCAAGCACTGCTGCGGAAAAGATGGTTTTACCTGGAGTATCAATTTCAACTCCCAAAGGTAATTTACTAATAATCCACAAGCTGATAGAAGTGACTAACCAAACAATTAACAGTGTCACAATATTCATTGCCGCAACCCTTGAAACGTAAATGGCGATTGGCGATAAATTACTTGGTCTATTGATAAGGCAAAGGCTAAAGGAAAAAGGCTAAAGGCAATATTAGAAAGCGTATGATGGGGAATTTAAGCCTGCCAACGCCAGCGACCAATAGAAGAGGGAAGAGTCAATTACTCAGAACTCAAACAAGGATCTAAACTATTGCCTCTTGCCTCTTCCCTCTTGCCTTTCCCGACGGAGGTTGATCAGACAATCTTTGTAGCTTAACCAATTATTTATAAATTAGCAGAGGTTTTTTCTAGAACGGTAATTTATTTTAGATATCTTTAGGTTTATCTAATTTTTCTTGATATTGGTAAAAATAAAATTCCCCCAAACTCTTGTTATTGATAAGGGCTAGAGGGAATTTTCACCTATAAAATTTTAGACAAATTAGTTCACCTTTTAGGTGCAGAATTACTGTTTTCTGGTGCTACAGGAACTGGAGGTATGCTGTCATTAGGAACTATTGGTGAATTAGGATTGATACCTTGCCCAGGAGCAGGAAATGGATTTGGGGCTGAGGGTAGAGAAGGGTTAAAATTATTTTGTAGATCACTCCCTGGAATTGGCACGGTATTAGGTATGGGAACAATCGGGGTGGTAGAAAAGTTGGGAGAATTTGTGAGTGGTTGAGATGGACCGGGAATAATTCCCAAAGACACACGATTTCCTCCTACTTGTCTGAGCAAATCTAAGGTTTGAATGACATCGTTGTAAGTTGATGTCCGTGATGCATTCAGCACCAAAATACCATTAGGATTTGCTTCCACATACTGTTGTAATCTTGCTTCCAACTGATCACGTTGGATAGGTTCTTTTTCAATGTAAATTTGACCAACAGCATCAATAGTTACAGGCAATATGTCTTTCTGTAAACTAGCACCAGAAGTTGTACCTGTACTGGCTTTGGGTAAATCAACATTAATTGCTTGTTGCCGAGTAAATTGCAACGCTGCTAACAGAAAAAAAGTCAGGATACAAAAAACGACATCGATTAAGGGGATGATTTGAATTTGGACTTCTTCAATGGGAGTATGTAGGTTAACTTTCATTTTCTAGCTCTTGTGACGAGTTAGGATGGGGATTTGGGGCTGTTTCCTCTAAAGAAGGTTCGGGGGTTGTTGTATTCAAGTTATTTTTACGACGTTTACGCGGTGAACTAAAGCTTTCTGCAGTATATTCCCGTACCGTTGATGTACTTTTATTGGGGTCTGGTGGAGACTGACGGTAAAGTAACTCTAAATCATTGCCGGCTTTATTAAAAACTTTGACTTGGTTAACAACAAAACCTTGAAACAGACGATAGAATGCTAAACTAGCGATCGCAACTATTAAACCAGCAGCCGTACTAATTAGAGATTCTCCAATCCCAGTCGTTACTCCTGCTGTAGATTCATTACCCAAATCACCAATGCGGATTGAACGCAAAGACTGAATCAAACCTAAAACCGTACCCAACAATCCTAACAGCGGCGAAAGAGCAATCACAGATTCTAAAAGTTTTTCGCCCCGTCGCATCCCCGCTACTTCTTCAGCGGCTGTGGACTCTAGAGCTAGTCTAAAGGTTTCTGCATCGCTTTTTTGCAAGCGTAGGGGTGCATAGAGAAAACGTCCAATCGGTTGGTCCACAGCTTTTTGAGCTATTTCCGTAGCTATTTCCCAATTCTCAGTAGCAGCATCAAGGACGCGCTCAACTATTTCCTTTTCTTGCATTAAAATTCGCAACCAAAACCAAAGACGCTCAAAAATGACACTTAAAGACAGGACTGATAGCACCAGTAGAGGCCACATTGCTGGGCCGCCCTTATGAAACAAATCTAAAATATCCACTGTGTAGGTTTCCTCCCTCCATTACTAGAGCAACAATGGCAAAGCATTTTAATTTTAGAGATTAATTCACCATTACCATATTCACTTACTCTATCGCTATACAAGCAGTTAACAAAGCATGACCATTACCATCATCTATACACAGATAATAAATAGGACGGTTATTCCCACCGGGAGTTTAGAGGATGATTTGGCAAAATTAGAATTAACTAGAGGTTAAAAATATGAACTTCTCAATTCAATCGCTTTATGCCTGGTATGGCAATGTACTGCGCAATCCTAAGTACCGTTGGTGGGTAATTCTTGGCACCATAGCTTATCTTCTCAGCCCCATAGATATTGCTCCAGACTTTATACCTGTGGTTGGACAAATTGATGATCTTTTGCTTTTGACATTGTTAGTTTCGGAAGTTTCTGGATTAGTAATTGATGGTTGGAAAACTAAAAAAGGTAATGTAGAAACTAGTGTTAATGAGTCTACACCTACAGACAATACTGTTGATGTGGATGCTGTTTCTGTGAAGTGATTTTTTTAACGTAGAGGAACCCGGAGGTAATCGCAGCGAAAAGTTCCTCTGCGGTTAAATATCTTCTCCAAACTCTATCAAGTATCTAAATGCTTTCAAAATATAGTTAGCTGAATTTTGAGGAGAGGTGTTATAAAAATGTGGCCATGCTAAACCTTTATCTTCATCATAATTATGAATGCGATGGGGATGATTTTCTAGCCATGTTAACCGCACAGCATGACCAATTAACACATCTAAAACTATATACTCTTCAATTTGCAAGCTGGGGTTATTAGCGGCTATTGCTGCTAGTTCCAATAAGGCTTCTAGGTTAACTTGGCGGTATTCTGGAGCTTCAATTTTATTTAGTAAATGCTCTACTAATAAAGCAAAGTTTCTTTCTCCTGCTGTCATTTCTGATAGCATGACTTCACTATCTAAGCGATTGCGTCGTTCTAGTTTATCGCCAATTACTAGACCTTTACAATGTTGCATTAATAGCCAAACTTGTTTAAAAAAGTCTTTAGGAACTCGGTTAAGTGTGCCTTCTGCTTGGCGGAATCTGCGCCAATTTTCGGGAGGAGTTTCAATTTCTTCGTTAATTGCTGGTAGAACTACCCAAGCAATATCACTTTCTTTTTGCTTGACGTGCAATGATTCTTGTTGACGCAATAAACCACTAACGCCTGTATATCCTATTAATACTTGATGTAGGCGTGTTTTTACTTCAAATGGCGAAAGCTGCATTAAGTAATCATAGGCTTCGTCTTGCGTAACGCCCATTTCTTGAGCTAGTTCGCTGGTAATTAATAAAATTAGATAGCCGACTCTGAGGGTTAGTAATCCTTGAAATAATTCCGGTTCTGATTTGATTAATACTCCCAAATAAATTAAAATTTCTTGTGTCAATACGCGATCGCGTATATCCTCACGACAGAAGTTATTAATTTTTTCGGCAATTTCATTGTGGGACATGGGTAAAACAATCAGGGAAGCTTTGCTATAAGCTCGACCCACTGCAATTTGTTTACCTCGTACCACTATACTGGTGATGGCATCAGATAAGCCAATATCCACCATTTGGCGTAAACCAGCAGCTCGACGCACTACTGCCCAAATACCAAAATCCCCGGCTTTTGTGTAAACTTCATCTAGTAACTCTGATACTGTTACAGGATGTCCTGGACCTCCGTATCCTGTATCAAATTCTAATCCCTGTAATCTTTTTAAGGTTTGCAGTAATTCGATTTGCTCATATATATTTTCTGATGTCCGCAAATGTCTGAGTAATTCTCCCAAGTTGGTTTCACATTCCATTTGGAATTCTTGGGTATGTCCTAACCGCCAATTTTTTTCAGGATGATAAGCTAAGTAATAGCAACGTATACCAGCATTCTTAACAGCTGATTGGGCAAATTCTCCATTGGGAAGAAAATCAATCGTTTGGATTCCTGCTGTTAGCATTAATTGATTTAGTCGCCCTAATTTTACTTGCACACCGTTACAAATACCATCTTTCAGTTCTTGCATCAATTCTAATAATACTTGGGAACCAATTTCTAACATGGTGTGGGTTAACATTAAGGTGAGAGTCGGACGACCTAAGTCACTCCAATATTTTTCAATGTAGGCTAATTCACTTCTGAGTTGATCTACTAGAAAATGGTAATCAAGAGTTAAGTAAAACTGCTGTGAATCTAGGAAGGATGGCAAAAATACAACTGTTTCACCACAAATTCTAAAAATTCTTGATGTTGTCAAACTCCGCAACCGCCGAATTGGACGACCAGTTAAACCCAATTTATCATTGCGTCCGATTTGTGTATAAATTTGGGAAAGCTCGCCTGCTTTTCTAACTTGAATTGGTTCGATTTGGGTAGGAGTTTGAGTTTCAATTCCGTGAACTTGTAGTTTTGCTTGTAATTCCTCATCTTCTGCTAATAAGGCAATTTGTATTAATGATTTGCGTTTTTTGTTTACACATAAATGCCTGCCTAAAGGATCAATTTCTCCAATAGCGAGTAATCCTTCACTCAACATTTGACCAAGTAAATATAAACTTTGCGCCCACACTAAGGGGATATTTTCGTTAGGTAAACGGCTTTGAGTCTGTGGTGCTAATTTTTCGGCTTCGACGTTCTCAGCCGGGACATAATACAGTTCTGGTAATAACTTTATGCCATCAATTTCTATCAGCAATGATTCTAATAGTGTTTGATATTTTTTAACTTGCTCTTGCTGACCACGAAATAGTCCATCAAGAACTAAATAAGTGAAAAATAATGGCCATTCACATTCGATGTTCTCGAACTGCTTGAGTTCTCCAGGTTCGTAATGTAAGCGGTGGGGATCTTCTAAAACTGTTTGGTGTCCATCACGGAGAAATCGTTTACAACCGTATTTACCTGCCAGTTTTCTGATAATTTTGTTGAAGGTGCGATCGCGCAGTGTCTCACCAGAAGATTCCCTCAACTTCACATCTTCTACAGCAAACGCCGGATAACTAATAATACTCAACAGTGCTGCATCAACTTCTTTAGAACCTGATTCTCTTGGTAATAAAGATTCTAGTGTAATTCTCGCCCTCGCGATTTCATCTGGTAATACATGAATGATGGAATTTTGACTTCCATGTATACCAAATAAATTCAGCCCGTTCATAGCTTCTAAAGCTGCTTTTGCCATACCTATGGAACTGGCATTTAATTCAGCACTACCATGATTAATTTTATTACCTCTTTCCCATATACCATAATCAGGAGTGCGGTAAGCGCGTCCAATATAATAAACCAAATTTTGAACAAAATTGACTTCATCCAGTGTATAAACAATTGACAAACTCCCAGAGGTCATTTGCGCTAACATCAGTAGAAATATTGATGTGGCATCAATTTGCAAATGTCCCCATTCATCATCCCCAACAACAATATCACCAGTAGCTGTGTTGTATTTTGCGTGCAGTCCATCTAGTAGAAATTGAGTATGTTTAAATGTTTCTACTTTATGAGCCTGTCGCATCATGGCGAAAAGTAACCCACGCATCAACTTGACTACGCTGTGTTCTAGTTCGTAAGTTCTTCCTTCATCATTGTCTAACTTGCGATAGGCAACAGCTAATCCCCAAACTGCTAAAATGCTATAAACATTATCTCGCACCCAAGCATCTGTATAATCACCATGAGCGGTAATTGCTGTACTCGCTGGTAGCAAACCAGTAATCGGATTTTGGCGAGACAGAATAATTGTCTTGATTTGTTGATAGTAGACATCCAGCCGAGTTGTCAATGCTGTAGGTGTTTTCATAAGTTGGTTGGGAATTGCTAGGCAAATGTAACCCTGTAGCGGTGAAGAAAATCAAATGATAGCGATGAGTACATTACTCATCAGAGGATGTTTTAAAAGGGTCTTTTAATGTCATCTCGATTTCATTCCGCTCAGAATGACAAAACTATACCTCCTGAGACTTTTACAGAATCCTCTCAGGTTTAGTGTTTGTTTATAGTTTTTCAATTGTCAACAAAAATATCGCTTCAGTAATTATATTTAATAGTATTCACCCAAAACCCACTTGAATTATTTCTTCAAATTTTCCTCTGTTTAGCATAAAATTTACCCTATATTAAGCTTTTTTTTGTTATTACTAAAGCAGAATAAACAAAACAACTCTTCAAGGTGACATACTCAGAATCAGATTTTTTACATTCATTATTATATAATATATATTTAAATTATTTTCATCGCAAGTACAATTTGTAACTTAAAAGAGAGGATGTATGATGTATTTACGTTACAACAAAAATCATGCTCTATTGATCAAAGTAGTTTACTCCCAAGTAAAAGTTAATGGTAAAACCGAGTTAGTGCCACTATAAGTATATGCTGATGGTTCGCTTAAACCTTACCACGGGTAACTTATAGTCATTGGAAGTTTCTGATTAGACATCTTGTGCATATTTGCAAGATGGAGTATATTTAATCAATTGCCATCTAATAGCTGAATGTCTCGTACCGCCGTGAATTCAAAATGCTTCTTGCAGAAGAGCTACCCTAACAAAATAGTGCTTCCAGCAGGCTGCGCCAACAAAATTCAAAATCAATACGGCGTGAGCTTTCCAGAGATTTGGAATGGTTGGTTTATTTACGCCGTACTGTGCTAGAAAAATCAACTCTAAATTACTTAGGGCGCAGGGAAACAGGGGAGAGCAGACACAATACTGTTCGGTTAAGCTTTCAAAATCGTTAAGATGCCCGGGGGGATCTTAACCGACAAGTACTAAGGGGAGACCTTATTATCTCTTACCTATTGCCTATTCCCCTAACTATCTATTATTTCTAACTGGACTTTCCGGGATATTGTCTTGGTAATACCCACGGTTAGTACCAGTAATTGGCTTGACCGTTTTTTCAATGTTCGTTTGTACATCCTGTAAAAACTCTTTTGTTGAATCAGGAATTGGTTCATCAAGATTGGGTTTTTCTCTCACATTTTCAGTAGTTTCTTTAAGCCTTTCCTGAGCATTTTCTAGCTGCTGGTTATTTGTAACTCTTTCCGTATCAGGAGTACCTTTGTAATAAATACCTTCTGGAGTCTTGACTGTATCAGCTTGTGCCAGTGGCATAGATTGACCATAGTTCACAGATTGGATGCCAAATAAAGTCAAAACTAACAGACAAATAATCACTATCTGACGTAAAATATTCTTCATAAACAACCTCAAATGTATTATACAAAAGCAATCAGCAGTAAGAGGATATTTTAAAAATAGAGGACACCTATTATTGTCATTCGCTATCCCTACATACCCTGGAGGAGCCAGGCTACAGTATAACATTTTAGACTTTTAAAACATCCTCTACTCCCTTCCCAGTATAAAATTAGGGGTGTGGGATTCAACCTTACGCAGAAGCATTATCCCTCTACCCTATTACTATGACCTTATTCTTTTAGTGGGAAGGGAGTAAAAACTGCTTGTTTAAACTTGAGTTACAGCCGCCCTAGAAGTTGGTTTAGGAGGCCTCACACCAGCAGCAATCCGCCCTCGATAAAGCTCAATCAATCGCTGTTCATATTTACCCAAATCGTTGTGAATTTGTTTAAAAATTGCCGTTGCTACTGGGTCAGTAAGCATTGCAGACAAGTTGGTAATATCACCAATTGCTGTTTGTATATCACCCAATGCACAACGAATTTGATAGATACTCTCACTACCCGTTAAAGCTGTTTTAAGCTTAGCATATTGATTAGCAATATTTGCAGTCAAAGACGGTTTTTCATGGAAACGATGAAGATAACTTTCCAGCTTTTTAATGTGCTGATTTTTATTAGTTATCATCTCTTGAAACAGATTTTTCACTTCCTCATCTGATTCTTTCTCTAAATATTTTTCTAAAGCTTCTAACGAATAACGCTCACCACCTAAAGCAGTATTCAAACCTTTAACAATTTCGTTTTTTGTTGAACCACCCCAAGCATCAGCTAATTTCCACCATTCAGCACCAGTATCTTTTTCATTAGGTAAAACAGCATCTTTACCACCATAACCTAAACGATTTAACAGTACCGTTGTAAAAATTGCCAAGTCTCCAGGTTCACGAGATGTAATCAAATTACCATCCACAACTACTGGTTCATCTAGATAATTGGCACCAGCATTAGTTATGTCTTTGCAAATAGCAGCAAATCCTGTTACTTGTTTACCTTTCAGTAAATCACCTTCAATTAAAACCTGTGGACCGTGGCATACTGCGGCTATTAATTTACCTTGCTTCATAGCCTCCATTACAAACCAAACTGTATTACAATTGCGGCGCATTTTATCAGGAGCCATACCACCAGGAATTACCACTGCTGCAAATTCATCAGCCACAACTTCTGTTGTCGTTGCATCAGCTTGGATGCTGAGTTTGCCTCGTTTACCTTTATATTTTTCATTCATCCGTGAACCAAGCACTATTACCTCTATTCCTGCTTGTTTCAAACCATTAAAAGGAACAATAAATTCTACGTCTTCTACTCCTTGTTCAATCAGGATAGCAACTTTTTTATCTCCAATAATATGATTATTATTTCTCATGATTTTTCTTCCTATGGTTGATTTTGAACTTCAATATACGAGATATTTGATTAAGCAATATTCAAGGATTAAACAAGCATTTAACTTGTCGTTTATCCGACAAATAATTCTTCATAATCATGTGAAAAATAAGCATGGAATTTTTTAAATTCCTCAGGATTAACCGCATTCTGTAAGACTGCAAACACAGCCCGGACGTGCATTGCTGCTGTCGTAGGTTCTATGTTTTCTTTATGACTAGCACGTTCAATAAATTCTTGCAGATGGAAAGATTGACTAGCTTCAATTTCTCTTCCTTGCAAACATTCACTTAATTCTGGAGGTATTTGTGCTGCTAATTCTCTTGCTTGATGTTTAGGTATAAGTTCTTTCAGAGTTTCTAATGTTGCACGAGTAGCCATTTCTGCTTCTTCACGGGAATTTGATTGAGTTAGACTTTGTACATGGGTAATAAACTCTGTATATTCCATTTTAGTTACCTCCTTTATTTTAATTCTAAATGAATAGTCATTATTAAGGATTAATTAGATTAGATAACTCCAGCACTTAGGCAACTAAGTGGCATATTAGTATGGTGCGTCAGACCTATAAATTGGTCAATATCAACACATTTCCGACATCTGACGCACCCTAGAAGAGAATTGATTGTGAGACTTGCATAATTCCTAAACTCTCCAAAATATCTAAAATAACTAATTGCTAAATACATAAAACAAACAGATTTTCTTCTAAGGTCATATCTATTCTAGATAATAATATTATCTTCTATTATTTATTTATTCTTTATTGATTTTTTATTAAATAAATAAGTCGGCTGTGTTACGGCTATGTGAAGATTATGGAATTTGAGGACGTAAAAATCAGCTATGAAGCACCCTAGAATTTAAAATTTACTTTACTTTATGAAGATAAACCATCTTTAAAAATTATTTTTATGAATTATTATCAACTAGCCTAACCTTTAATAATTGACAATAGTTCTATCTCGGGAGATAGATTATTTATAACTTAGGTTATAAATTGCTAGTTAGACAAATCTTAATTAGTCAAGCGTTGTAATCAAACAAAATGCTGAAAGTAGCTATTCTCATGAATAAAAAACAAGAGCAACATAAAAGTAAATCTGATGATTTACCAGAGAAAATTACTGAATCCTACGGTACGTATGTAAAACATTTACCCGGTTATAATGTTGGTGAAAGTTCCCGACAAGAATATACAGAAAGAAGTCCTGAATTTCCTGCTGAATTCACCATTACTGATGATGAACTTGATACTTATTGGCAAGAAACTGTAGGAGATGAAGCTGTTGGTGGTACTGTTGCTACTCCTGAAAAAAATGTAACTGAGGAATTCGCGAAAGCAGTCGGTTTAGAAATGAATGATGATGCCTTTTTTTGCACCAACGAAATTTTAGAACATCGTGATGAGGCTCGTTGGGAACTAGATCCAACGTCCGCTGAAGATTATCAAGAAAGACGGGAATAATATAGCAGTTTTCAGTTAAATAAGAACAGATAGTGATCTTGACATTTAGATAGATGCAAAAAACCTTCAAACCTCTTCTCTATTCTCTCCTATATCAATTTTGGATTGGATAGGGAATAAATTTATTTATCTGAAGTTACCCATAGTTCTTTTTGGGTAAAATGTAAGCCCCCGGATTTATCGGTGGGGTAACTCCAAAATTGGATAACTCCTCCACATTGCTCAACATTATCTATGCTTTATAATTACCTCTTTAAGCAATTATACATGCTAATATATTGGCAATCACTCCGCCCAATTTAAGTTCTGTTCTTAGAGGTCTTCTTGTTAAAGAAAATATCTATCTTCAGTAGTGTTTTAAATACGTATATTTTTGTATAAATGAGTAATATAATACATTAATTATGCCTGATTGGAGCAGTAATGACATTTACACAAACAAGTGATCCCGTTATTCGTGAACATATCCAATTTTGGCGTACATTGGATGTGGAACAACAACTAGGTTTATTTTGGTTTATTTATCAAGAAATGGGTGATTCAATTACACCAGCAGCCCCTTATGCCAGCACTATTTCTTCAGAAATTGCTGAAGCTTTATTTCATCAAGTTGAACAATTATCACCAGAAGAACAGCTACAAATTCAACGTGATTTAATCAATCAGTCAGATAACTTAATTTCTCGTGAATATGCTTCTTTGAATGATACCACTAAGTTGTTATTTTGGTATTTACTAGCGCAAGGAATAGACAGTCAGACGATTATTTCTATTCCTGGTAATTTCCAACTTTCCTTAGCAGCAGAGAATCTGTTCAACAGAATTAAAGAAGTATCTTTTGAGCAGCAAATTACTCTTTTCCGCGATTATGTTTCCCCAATGGGTACTGAAACAAAAACTGGTGCTGACATTTAAGTTTAATAGTGTCTATATAAAGTAGGATTTACGTAAGTGTCATACTCAAGTTTTTTGTAGGGTGCCTCAGATGTCGAAAATCTGTTGATATTAACCAATATATAGGTCTGACACTGCTAATATGCCAATTGGGTAAGTCCTGTAAAGAAACACAGAAAAACACAGAGTAAACACTATGCTTATTACTCTGTGTTTTTTATTTTAGTGCCTGAATCTACTGCACCCTTAAATCCTAATGCCCTTTGCTTATTATTTGTTAATATAAATTTATTTATATTTGCCTTCATCTGTCTTTTGGCTGGTTTGAATATATTAAATTTAAACTACTGCTTTGCCTTTTTATACCTTGCTAGATATTGCTACATCTCCAACTTAAAAAACGTTGAAACCTAAAAATATTGGAAGTTTTTAGGTTTCAACTTTGGAGTTCTTAATCTATTTTTTTATAAGTGGTTAACTTTCCAATTTGCTAAATCTGCCAAAGCGCGATCGCGATAACGTCCATATTTTTCCGGTTTACTCTTGATTTTCACTCCCAAATCTGGCAAAATGCCGAAATTAGGAGCCATCGGTTGAAAATGCTTAGGTGAAGCGGATCTGATAAACTCAAACAAAGCCCCCATCATCGTTGTTACAGGCAGAATTAGAGGTTCTTTACCCAAAGCTAACCGCGCTGCATTTGTTCCCGCTAACCAACCACCCGCAGATGCAGCAGTGTAACCTTCTGTTCCTATTAATTGTCCCGCAGCTAATAAAGTTGGACGTTCTTTAAATTGCAAACTTGCAGACATTAACTGTGGTGCATTTAAAAAGGTATTGCGGTGCATGACTCCTAATCTGACAAATTCGGCTTTTTCCAAACCAGGAATCATTTGGAATACGCGCTTTTGTTCACCCCACCGCAGATTAGTTTGGAATCCTACCATATTCCAAAGTTGATGGGCTTTATCTTCTTGTCTTAATTGAATTACCGCATAAGGACTTTCTCCTGTGCGACTATCCGATAAACCCACCGGTTTGAGAGGTCCATAACGCATGGTGTCTTCCCCCCGTCGTGCCATTTCTTCAATCGGTAAACAAGCTTCAAAAAATTTTGCTGTTTCCTTTTCAAAGTCTTTTAATTCTGTTTGTTCGGCTTTACGTAATTCCTCCCAAAAATGTAAATACTGCTCTTTATTCATGGGACAATTAAGATAAGCTCCTTCACCTTTGTCATAACGGGAAGCCATAAATGCAACATCTTTATTAATAGAATCTCCAACAATAATAGGACTGGCAGCATCAAAGAAATTGAGATATTCCATCCCGGTAAATCGTTGTAAATCTGCGGATAAATCGGGACTGGTTAAAGGACCACTTGCCAAAGCTACAATACCTTCGGGAATTGCTGTCACTTCTCCCCGTCGGAAATCAATTAAAGGATGATTTGCTAACGTTTGGGTTAAATCTTCCCCAAATTGTGCTCTGTCTACTGCTAATGCACCACCAGCGGGGACTGCGTGTTCGTCAGCTTTAGCAATAACAATAGAACCGAGTTGACGTAATTCTTCGTGTAATAATCCTGCCGCGCGATCGCTCGCCATGGACCCGAAAGAGTTACTACATACCAATTCTGCCAAATTTTCGGTATGATGGGCAGGGCTGAAGCGTTTAGGGCGCATCTCGTGGAGAATTACAGGAATGCCAGCTTGGGCAATTTGCCACGCCGCTTCTGTTCCCGCTAGTCCACCGCCAATTACTTGTATCGGTTGTTGTGTCATAGTTATTTTTTCATTATACTATCAATCATTAGGACGATGCCGACCACTGATTACCCAGTGTTTAGGAGCAACTATAATCAGTGGGTTATTCATGCGTAGCCTAATTATTGTAGCGCGAGCTACAGCAGTTATACCTTCCACCCCTGTAGCGTCAGCACTCCACACAAAAAAAATGGTCAGCCCATTTCTTTTGACGAGGGTTTAAAAGTGGTGAAAATACACCACTTAAAGGATCTATAGACTCAGTTAAGTTACTCTTAAATTCATTACAAGAACGACAAGCTAAACAAATTATAAGCTTATATATTTTCTTCCCAATCCTCAATTTTTAAATTTTCAATTCTGTCAAACTCTCTAGTATTATGATTGACTAAAATAAGATTATTGGCTAATGCAATAGCAGCTACTTGAAAATCATAAGCACCAATAGGAGTCCGTAGTTTGGATAATTCAGCACGAATTCCACCCACCAGGAGTTCTAGCTTATTTTCCATCAAAAGGTAAGCTGATATATTGGGAGAAAAATAACTCATATAATTCTAAATCTTATTCTTTTTTAAGAAGAGGACAATCTCCATAGTATAGTCCTGCTTTGACAACATAACACAAACAAATATTTTGACGTGGAGTAGTTTAGAATTTATTAATTACATTTTCACTACGTCCTGTTAAATATTGAAGACAGGAGAGACGTCCGAAAATTTAGAAAGGAGTATGTGTCTGGCTTTCCACAGTGTTAAGATTAGGAAAGAGCCAAGGAAAGAATCAGGGTTGGGAATAGGTACGGATAGTTCCTATCCATGAAGATGTTGATGACAAATTCATAACTGACCTCAT
>ERZ1034421.20-NODE-20-length-38146-cov-39.817175_pt1 | contig 38146 bp, 49 predicted proteins | sample MGYA00520600_ERZ1034421 | MGnify/ENA primary metagenome ERZ1034421 (study PRJEB33736, sample SAMEA104288486) | Azolla rubra | place: Australia | collected 1985 | study: EMG produced TPA metagenomics assembly of the PRJEB19522 data set (Is there foul play in the... | reverse complement strand
CCTTAGCTAAGAGTTATTCAATTGGAGATAAGCTAATTCATCGCTTAATAAAAAAGTGATTGATTTTGTTTATATATCCATCAAGCTTTGCACTTAATATAGATGATTTTAAAGTCCTCATTAGTTTTTATTAGGAAATAAGGTGCGTTTCCCCTGGGATAATTAATAATCAATTATTTTGACTCACATTCCCGTTTTGTAATAAAATTACGATAATGAAACATTGCTTCTAACTGCACTTGTAACAACCAACCGCTGACAAATTCCACCCCATCACCACCTGGCATAGAATAAGAAATATGATCAGTTAATTTCGTCTTTCCATTTTGATCTGCAAACTCATGACAATGTACCCAAGACTCAAAAGGCCCAGATATTTGTTCATCAGTAAACAGACGATATTTTTTATAATCAGTATGACATGCTAAGCAAGTCAAAGGTAATAGTCCAAGGAACAACCTAAACTCAGTTATTGGACCTTCATCCAGTCCCCCTTCCCGACGCAGAAGTTGTACAGGTTTCCAAGCTGGGGTAAGTAGTTGTAGAACATCATGTCTTTCATGGAATTTCCAAACTACTTCAACAGGTGCATTAATAATGGAAGAATGAGTAAAGTGCAGCATGAAAAAGAACCTAAACTTTAACCTTCATATTCACTATCTATTTCAATATCTAGCCTATCTTCATCAATCGTGACATACAAAGTATTAGGAAGACAGCAAACTTGACAATCTTCTATAGCAATCCTAAATGAATCATGAGAAAATACTGTTACTGCATTTGTAACTTATAAAGCTAGAGTTTAAAACTATGAATTACCGTTAATATATCACTTCAGCAACAAAACATAAATTTATTTAGTATTTATGTTATCTTTAATGAATTAAGTATTTTCTCACCAATGATTCCGGATTGCTATATATAATTGTATAATTGTGGTGCATTCCTACACTAAAATCAATAAAAGTCAAATTTTCTTCACTACAATAAGCACAATAAAACTCAGATGTATTTTGCATTCTTTAACTCTGGGAACTTCTTTATTATTTCACTTGTGAATCAGATCGAAAATGACTCATTGCTTCAGCCAAATGCTTTATTAGCGTAGACTGAGGTAAGGGACCTTGCAAGTGGTTCCAAGGTAAAATTTGCTCAGTTGACCAATTACTATAAACGTAATAATCTAAGTCGGGAATTTTTCCCTTTAATTCCTTGAAAGCGCGTTTGTAACTGCCCAATGAGTCACCAAAATCACGAGTTAGTTCTAACAGATAGGAAAGCCTGCGATCACCTCTCGATAACAAAGCCTGTATAATAGACCAATTATAACTTTCAGGACGAAAATCTATACCTTGGGGTTTTAGCTGTTTCTGTAAAAACTGTAACCGCTTCTCAGATTGTTTATTCACCGCAAACCACTGAAACGGTGTGTGGGACTTTGGAACAAAAGTGCTGCATCCCAGAGTTAACCGCAAACCAGGAGCAGCTTTTTTAACAGCCTTCATCACTGCTACCGTTGCATCTAAATCTTCCGTTTCTTCTCCAGGAATGCCCACCATTCCGTATAATTTCAAACTTGATAAACCACCAGCTTTCGCGTTCACCGCAGCTTGGATAATTTCATCGTTATATAATTTTTTATTGATGATTTGGCGTAATTTGTCTGAACCACTTTCTATCGCAATGGTAAGCGATCGCGTATCCCGTTTCGCCAAAGTTGTAGCTAACTTTTCCGTTACCGTATTCGTTCTAACAGAAGCAACACTCAACCGCACATCATCATGTTTTGGTTGACTAATATAATCTAGTAACTCTGGAAATTCAGGATGTTGAGTTACCGAAGCACCCAATAAACCCAGACGGTTAGTAACCTTTAAACCTTGTTGAATAGCGGGAATTAAAGAATTTTCTAAATTCGCAGTTCTAAACGGTAAAGTTAAATAACTTGCTAAACAGAAGCGGCACATTTCAGGACAACTCCGCACCACTTCCACCATGAAAATATTTTCCCAGGCAGCTTTTTCTGTCACCGCAGTCGAAACAGAAAGAGTGTTTCCCCGGTAAGTTTGCTTTTGAATAACTGCGGGAACTTCTGAATAAATTGGATTAATTGCTAATATTTCACCATCCGAACTAGAATATTTAATATAATATAAACTCGGAATATAAATGCCTGGAACTTGTACTATTTTTTTTAATTGAGCTTCTTTATCAGCATTTCTAACTTCTTTATAAGCATCAATAAAATCACCCAGCAGATTTTCTCCATCGCCCAATAAAATCACATCAAAAAAATCAGCAAAAGGTTCAGGATTAGCAGTTAGAACAGGACCGCCACCAAAAACTAGAGGATGATTTGCAGTGCGAGAACTTGCACGAAGAGGAATTTGTAAATATTCCAAAAGATTGAAAATATTCACATAATCTAATTCCCAAGACATGGAAAAACCAAGTATTTCCGGTTGTCTAGGAAGTTGTTCATGAATATCAGTAAATAAGCGACTCACCTGCAAATCATCACGCATCGCCAAAGTCGCCCATACCACCTGATAGCCAAGACTGGTTATTCCCACCGTGTACTCATTGGGGAAAGCAAAAATCACAGGAATAGCATCAGTTTGGGGAGTAGCGGGTGTAAATAAAAGGCGTTCAGAATTAAATACAGATGATGTCACAGGTTTATCTAATGGGTTATTTATATTTCATCCTAAACCAGATAATCATAAAATTGTGGTAAGGATTGAGAATAGCTCTTTACCCGTACACAGCCAATTTACTCATTGGTGATCGCCATAGTATCCTGTGCTGGAGCGATCGCACTATAGGTGAAACAGCTACATCAAACTATTCTGCTGGCTAGAGATATGTATTATGCTCTTCCCTATTGCCTATTGCCTATTGCCTATTGCCTATTGCCTATTGCCTATTGCCCTTCAGGTTCTCCAGTCGCACCCTGGGGGAAGGCGAAGCGCCTACATGGGGGAAACCACGCCACTGGGTTTATGCCGGGAAACCCGTCCACCGCAGTGGCTCCCCAAGACCGCGCTGGTTCACCTCTTGCCTTGTCATAACGACAATTTTTAACGCCAACCTACTTAGTATAAAAATTCAAACACTTTTTAAGGTTTTAAATAATTTTGAAAACTCTTTCACTTCTCTTCCTAACTCCTGATTTCTACTTCATGGCTTACGCCACGCTACGCTATCACGAAAAAACTTTTTTAACAAACCCTCACTCAAGCGTGTCACGGAAATATGTGGCGTAAATTCCAAGCTTTCATCCATCGTACTCGTAGCGTTTTTATTATTACTCCTAGTGTTGCCCTGACAGTAATTGTTGGGGAGTTGTTGGGAATTTTCAATTTGCCTGAGTGGAAACTTCGTGATGAATGGGTGCGAATGCGTTCGTGTGAAGCAGGCACTTTTCTGTGGTGTTCGCCCAATACATTAGCTAACGAAATCGTCATTGTCACAATTGATGAAGATGATATCCATTCAGTGGGTAAATGGCCAGTTCCAGATAGGTCACTAGCACAATTACTGGAAATGATCCGAGCGCAACAACCCCGCGTTATCGGCTTGGATCTCTATCGGGATTTACCAGAAGGTAATGGTTATGAACAACTCGTCGAAATTTTCCGCACTACTTCTAATTTGATTGGTGTTGAAAAAATTAGCGGTGAGCGTGTCAAACCACCACCGGAACTGAAAAAAGAGCAAGTAGGATTAGCCGATTTGTTGTTGGATGGTGATCGCCATGTGCGCCGCGCCCTCTTGACAGCGAACGATGCCCAAGCAAACGACCAACCCAAAGGAGGATTGGCAACCCTTGTAGCAATCAAGTACCTGGAATCCGAAAACATCAGCTTAAAATCCGTTGATGCAAAGCGACAGAAGTTTAGCCTGGGCAAGCAAATCTACTTACCAATAGGAAATAAAGTAGCAGGGTATACCGAATTTGATTTAGGAGGCTATCAAATTCTCCTCAATTGGTATGGTTCGGAAACTGCGTTTCACAGGGTTGCCATGCGCGATGTGTTAGCAGGAAAAATTCCCCCAGACCTGATGCGTGATCGCATGGTATTTATTGGGTCAACCGCTGTCAGTATCAAAGACTTCTTTGACACACCATTCAGCTCTTCCTTGATTTCTATCCAAAAACCTGCATCTGGTGAAGCAACACCTGGGATTGTGATCCATGCCAATATTGCCCATCAACTAGTGCGAGGGGCAAAAACAGGGAAAGGCAACCTGCATGGTCTTTCTGGTATAGCTGCGTCGCTTTGGATTATTTTGTGGTCTGTAATTGGTTCTAGTGGTAGTTGGTGGTTAGTCAGTGCGCGTAAGGGAAGACAGATTCCTGGGGGAAAAATTCTTTGGGCAACTGTATCCATAAGTGCAGGATTGCTGGGGGGTGGCTACGGAATGTTTTTACATGGTGTTTTGATTCCAGTGACACCCTCCTTAGCTAGCTTTATCATCTGTGTAATTGCCACAACTAATACCTATAAACAACAGAAGTTAGAAGAAACTAATCAGCAACTAGAAATTGCCAATGGTCAACTTTTAGATTATTCCAAAACTCTGGAGTTAAAAGTTGAAGAGCGAACTTATGAACTACTGGAAGCCAAGCAAGGAGCTGATGCTGCTTGCTTGGCCAAGAGCGAGTTTCTAGCAAATATGAGCCACGAGCTACGTACACCGCTTAATGGTATCCTTGGTTTTGCTCAGGTGCTGGAGGTATCACCAACTATGGAACAGAAAGATCGAGAAGGCGTGAACATTATTTACCAATGCGGTTCACATCTCTTATTGTTGATTAATGATATTCTCGACCTGTCAAAAATAGAAGCTCGTAAATTCGAACTGGTGGCAACTAATGTACATCTGCCCAGCTTTTTACATGGTGTGAGCGAGATTTGTAGTATCCGAGCAGAGCAGAAGGGAATTGCATTTCATGTCTCCATAAGTGATCGCTTACCAGTTGTCATTCAAGTAGATGAGAAGCGGTTACGCCAAGTCTTGATCAACTTACTAGGCAACGCTATCAAATTTACAGATGATGGTAGTGTTACATTCAAAGCAGATTTCATAGAGCCAGAGTTTCAACAAATAACAAATGAAACTACACAAATAACATATCAGAAGATTCGCTTCCAGATAGAAGATACAGGTATCGGGATGTCATCAGACCAATTAGAGAAAATATTTTTGGCCTTTGAACAAGTAGGTGAAGTGGGACGGAAATCTGAAGGTACTGGTTTGGGATTAGCAATTAGTCAAAGAATCGCGGAACTGATGGGTAGCCCAATTCAAGTACATAGTCAGCTGGGTAAAGGTAGTCTATTTTGGCTGGATTTGACAGTACCCGTACCAGTTTGCCATGACTGGCAGACATCGGGTTACGCCCCAACCCACCAGAAAGTCATCGGTATTCGGGGTAGTACACCACAAATTTTGATTATCGATGATGATGGCAACCACCGTTCTATCCTGAACTGTCTGCTAGAAAACATTGGCTGTCAAATTCTAGAAGCAAGCGATGGTAAACAGGGACTACAAATGGTAAACCAATATCACCCAGATGTGATTTTGCTTGATTTAGCTATGCCTAATATGGATGGCTTGGAGCTAATGGTTCACCTGCAAGAGAATCCACAAACTAGTTCTATTCCAATCATTGTCTCTACTGCGAGTGTATTCGAGGAAAATCGGCAACAGAGTTTGCAGGCCGGAGCAACAGCGTTCTTACCCAAACCCCTGCAAATTGATGAACTATTCAATGTCCTGCAATCGCTGCTAAAAGTCGAGTGGATTTATGCCCAATCTCCAGATTTACGATCTTCTTATCAATCTCAGCATAAAAATAGTGATGAATTACTTCTACCATCACAGGATGTTTTACAGCAACTCTATCATTTGGCGATGATGGGAGATATATCGGAGATTGAGGGAATAATAGAAGAGCTAATTCAGCAAAACAGTCAGCTAGCTCCCTTCACCACTGAAATGAGCAAACTTGCTGCCAACTTCCAAACTACAAAAATTTGTCAGTTCCTGAAATCATTTGTTACTGGGGAGTCACATCAATGATCACCAAACCACTTTTGAAAACAACATACGTCCTTTTGGTAGATGACAATCCCAATAATCTCAAAGTTTTATCAGAAGCAATTCAGCGATGTGGTTGGAAAGCTCTGATGGCGACGGATGGAGAGTCAGCGATCAGACAAACAGAATATGCTCATCCTGATTTGATTCTCCTCGATGTAATGATGCCAGGTCTGGATGGATTTGAAACTTGTCGTAGATTAAAAGCCAATCCCCTCACTTACAATACCCCGGTCATTTTCATGACTGCCTTATGCGATCCTACAGACAAAGTTAAAGGACTGGAAATTGGTGCAGTTGACTACATTACCAAACCCTTCCAACATGAAGAAGTCATTGCTAGATTAAAGTTACACCTAAAAATATCCAATCTCACCCGTACCCTAGAACAAAGAGTCCAAGAACGCACCGCAGAGTTAACCCAATCTCTACAACAGTTAAAACAAACCCAACTACAACTCATCCAAAGTGAGAAAATGTCCACTCTTGGACAACTTGTTGCAGGTATAGGTCATGAGATTAATAACCCCATTGGTTTTATTAGTGGAAATTGCTATCACATTGAGGAATATGTTAAGGACATCCTTCGTTTAGTAAATCTCCAACAGCAAAAATTACCACATCTAGACCCGGAAATTGAAGAACTCCTTGAAGAAATTGATTTAGAGTATCTGATAGAGGATTTACCAAAAATTCTCCTATCAATGCATCAGGGAATTGATCGTCTTAAGGACATCAGCCTTTCTCTCAGAACCTTTGCCCGATCTGATATCTCATCTAAAGTGGAGTTTCAGATTCATGAAGGGATGGATAGTACCTTAATGTTATTGAAACATCGACTCAAAAATCAAGGTAATCGCCCCACAATCGAGGTTGTTAGGCAATATGGTACTTTGCCTTCCATCATTTGCTATCCCGGACAGATGAACCAGGTATTTATGAACATTATCGCCAATGCGATTGATGCCTTTGATGACTTGCATCAAAACCATTTAGATCAGGAGATAGCTGTTTGTTATCCTCACACCATCACGATCACTACATCGGTCGATAATGAGGAACGAAATGTTGCAATTTGCATTGAAGATAATGCTATTGGTATGCCACCTGATGTGCAAGCTAGAATTTTTGAGCCCTCTTTTACAACTAAGGTTGTGGGTAAAGGAACTGGTCTAGGGTTAGCTATCAGCTACCAAATTGTTGTCGATAAACACAATGGAGAAATCAATTGCTTTTCAAATTTTGGCAAAGGAACGAAATTTATTATTACTCTGCCAAATTCGAGAAATTAAATAGTGGATAATATCCTTAATATCCTGTAGAAACAGAAGGTCAAAATGGCGAATACTGCACGGAGAAGTACAATCCATTTTCCTGAAGCGAGCGCTTTTCGCTATCTACTGATGTGAGAGGAATACCCCAATCCAGACGGGTTGAGAAGTTATTACTCTGTTTCCACAGTAGTCCTAACCCAGTACCAACTAACATACTAGGTGATGGATTGTCACCCTTAGTATTCCAGCCCTGACCCACGTCGATGAATGGGGTCAGTTGTAGCAATCCTCCCAGATTGGAGGTATGCAAAATTGGCAACCGAAATTCAGCTGAAAATAATATGCCATTGTCAGTAAGTAATGTATCTTGGCGATAGCCTCGTACACTTAGTTGTCCACCAATGCCAAATTGCTCGAAAGGCACGACAGTATCTGCTGCTAGTTGTAAATCGCCCTTAGCTAAAAACAGAGTGTCTGGTGCTAACTGTTGCACCCACTGTGCCTGTCCTCGCCACGCGAAAAAGCGGCTATCTGGCTTATCTTCATTGACATTAGCCTCGAACCAATCTACCCCCAAACTAAATTGCGATCGCACTGCAATAACTTGCTGATTACTGCGTTGGTTATACTCCTGAGTAAAACGCAGGACAGAAATCTTAGTTTTTCCGTCCGCATCTGCACCGACGTATAAAGGAAACCCGCCAATATCATTAAGACCTAACTCAGTGTGGCTTTCTTGGTGTGATAACGATAGTTCCACTGCCAATTCCTGGGTTGGCTTTTGTATCAGTGGTTGCCGATAGCCGAATTCGTAAGACCTAGTGTGTGATTGAATATCAAGGATGCTGAACGGTTCTTCAATTACATGATTCCATCCTTGGTTAAAACCAAACCAGACAGTACCATTGCCAGCGTTAATCGGTAGTTTGTAATTCAGATTGATTGTATCACTGCCATCGGTATTAGTGTATCCCACACTGAGCGTGTCCCCTAAACCTAGTAAATTGGCTTCTTTGAAATCCACACCCTGACGAAAACTACCGACACTAGGTGATCGCCCATTATCTAAAGTTGTTATGAGTGAGACAGTGTCAGCTTCTTGAACCTCTACTTGCAATATATTGCTGCCGGGATGCACACCCATCTGTAACTCAGCTGACAAGTTTTGAATGCGCGGATCGAGGCGGAGGAGTTGCAGCTTTTCGATTAAGCGCGGTATATTCAAGGGTTTACCAGCACCTATTCGGATGCGCTCGCGAATGTATTGACTACGCAATTGCCGATTACCAACGATTTTAATTTCTGATAAACTGCCCTCTACCACCTGAAGTTTAAGGACTCCAGCTTCTAATGTCTGTGGTGTAATTAAAGCCCCTGTTGTGACATAACCATGGTCAGTGTATAGCTTAGTGATGGCATCTTTAATTTGCAATATCTCTACAAAGGAGACCTCCCGTCCGACAAACGGAGATGTAATCGCCGCAAACTGTTTTGGTGTGAAAACGGTACTACCGACAACTTTAATGCGATCAACCCGGAATTTGGTATTAGCATCATCCTCTCCTGGTGCTGGCTGTTCCGGTAGTGGCACAAGTGGAAGTAATTGCTCCTGATCTGATGGTTGAGGTAACACATCCGACAGTAAGGGAGCAACAGGAATATCTTCTAAGCGTCCAGATGGTGAAGTCGGAGAATTGGAAGTTTGAGCGTTTGCTTGATGGTAGCTGCATAATACCGCTGCTAGAATCAAGCCCAGTTTTAGAAGTTTTAGTTTAAAGATGAAATTTAACAACTTGTTTAATGTTGGTTGAGACAATACTGAGTGAATATGAATGACTTTGTTTTTTACAGCCAGCTATTAACAGATTTACGCTCTCAGGTCTAAAGACACTGAGACTTTTTAATCTAAGATATTTTAGCAGTTTTTTTGATACTCCCCTCCCATTAAAAGAATGCGTAACAGCTTAACGCATTTACTTTTTTTACCTAAAAGGCTTGTTACAAGGACTCTAGGCTACTAAATATTAAATTTAGGTGCTTAACAGCTTATTATTTTTGGGCCTAATGCCAGTTTGAATATGAGTCGATCGTTTATTGGGACTACAGCCGACAGCATCAAATTTGCCAATGGATTCAAGTTTAATGCCAGCGATGCCACACCACTACCCTTATTAACTATGAGTCTGCCAGTCAGTCGGATTGCTACTTGGAGCAAATACCGGAAGGAAGGATTCGCACCCAAGGAACGCCAGCACTCAACTTCTTTGGTCGCCCATCGCAAATCTTCAAGGCTTAAGAGGCAACATGAACGTTAGTGCGGGGTCTATTATTGCTGTCCCAAAAGAAAACAGCGACATTTCAGCGAATGCTGTATTTGGACAAGGTAGCAACATCTAAATCACTACTCAAGGCATATTTGGATTGAAATTCCGTGACCAACTAACTTCTGATAGTGATATCACGGCCAGTTCGCAATTTGGTGTGACTGGCACTGTTCAAGTTAATACTATCGGTGTTGACCCCAGTTCTGGTTTGAAAGAATCTCATCACTTTCCGATAACTACCAGCTATGCCTGCCCAACGAGAGATTGCCAACATTCTGACTCTGTCACTCATCGCTAACATGGCCATAACGAAGGAGCTCAATTGCCACATCGTCGTCACTTTTATTTCTGGTAAGTAACTGGGGGTTAAAAATTGTCGTTATGACAAGGCAAGAGGTGAACCAGCGTGGTCTTGGGGACCGGACGGGTTTCCCGGCATAAAGCCAGTGGCGTGGTTTCCCCCATGTAGGCGCTTCGCCTTCCCCCAGGGAGTGACTGGAGAACCCAAAGGGCAATAGGCACTCATGCAATACGGAAGGGGTTTTCAGGCTAATTTACATCTTGTTACATACTTTTGTTTTTTCACGTCGTTCTACTTAGCAGTTTTCGTAAGAGTGTTAAGATTGGCAGCAGTCTTTACAAGAGCGTTAGGATATTGAAGATGGGCAATCCGCGAGATTTTGACTTGTTGTTTTGGAAGACGATAACTCTACTACATCAGCCCTCTTGTCATACCCTTTTTTTTGGCTAAGGTATTGTGATGAAAGTAAGTATTGCTGGCTTAATCCTAAATTAGCGCAATTTTCACATCTGCATATTGATAACATTGGCGTTGACGCTCAAGTTATTCCCGATGGCACTCTCAACACTACTGTGACCGGAAGTAATAATTACAGCGTCACCAACGGTAGCCGTGTTGGTAATAATTTATTTCATAGCTTCAGCCAATTCTCCCTTCCTAGAAATGGTTCGGCAGTTTTTAACAATGCCACAGATATCCAAAATATTTTTAGTCGTGTAACTGGCGGCAATGTTTCTCATGTTGATGGTTTAATTCAAGCCAATGGTAGTGCCAATTTATTTTTGCTTAACCCCAGGGGCATTATTTTTGGGCAAAATGCCCGATTCAATATTAGGTGGTTCCTTTGTGGGGACGACAGCCAATAGTATTAAATTTGCTGATGGGACGGAGTTTAGTCCACTCAATCCGAGTAGTCCGCCATTGTTAAGAATGAGTGTGCCAATCGGGTTACAAATGGGACAGAATGCAGCACAGATTCAAGTGCAGGGCAAAACTCACCACCGGACAAGATCTGACCCTAGAAGCAGGTAGCCTGGAATTACAAGGGCAACTGGTAGCAGGGAGAGATTTGACCCTAAAAGCTCAACATACCATACAGATACGTGATAGCGTCACGGCTCCATTTGTTGCCCAAGCAGACAGAAACCTAACAGTTCAGGGGAATCAGAGCATTGATATCCTGGCCTTCAAGAATCCCAAGGCGGCACTTCAGAGTGGGGGCAATCTGAATTTGATCAGTAACGGGAATATTTCTGGTAATACTCATTTTCTGAGCGGTGGCGATATCATAATTTCCACAAATAAGGGTGATATTTCTCTCTATGGCAGCTGAATTTCATTAGTATTTTCTTACTATGGTATATCTAGAAATGGAGGCAATATCACAGTTTCCACAACCAATGGCAGCCTCTCCAACCGGAGCAGTTTGATATCCTTTTCCACCTCACTCCGGAATAGTGGGAATGGAGCCAATATCACACTATCCACGACTAATGGCAATCTCTCCAACCAGGGAATTGTCTACTCCTTTTCCAGCGCACAAGAAAACAGTGGGAATGGAGGTGATATAATACTATCCACAACTAATGGCAACCTCTCTAATCAGAGCAATTTATACTCCTTATCCTACTCAGTCACAGGCAATAGTGGGAATGGGGGTTATATAGCCTTTAAGGCACAAAACGGGGATATCTTGGGCAATGGCAGCAGCTTGTATACTTTTTCAGCACCCCAAGGAACTCCCAGGAATGGCGGTCCTGTCTCCTTAGAAGCTCAAAACCAATTATCTGCATTAACATCCAATACTGCTGAGGGGGGGACTGTGTCAATTGTTGGTCAAGGAGATTTGGCGATCGCCGATCTCGTGATCCAGACAAGTAAACCAGTGACTTTAAACACCGGAGTGACAGGCTCAATCACAATTCCGAGTGACAGAACAGGGCGCTCGGGGGATGTTAGCATTAGTAGTATTAGGAATCTCACTCTCACCAACAGCAGGATTCAAAGTGACACCAAAGGCAGTGATTCCCTTGGGAATATCACTTTCACCAGTTCAGGTCTAGTAACTTTGAATCAGAGTCAAATTCTCAGCAGTACAAGTAGTAAGGGAAGAGCTAGGAATATCGGTATTAACACGGGTGACTTCAGCCTCCTGAACGGTAGTTCTATCAACTCCTTCACATCTGCAAGTGGCTAACACCTTGAATCTTGATAATAGCATGCTCTCTGGAGGTACGAGTGGCACTGGCAAAGGGGGCGAGATTACGGTAAACACCGGACGCTTACAACTGAACAATCAAAGTAGCATATCGAGCAATACAACAGGCATTGGCAATGCAGGTGTAGTTGATATCATTGCTGATGCGATCGCCCTCAGTCAAAGCAGCATCAATAGGCAATCCTTGGGGTAAGGTGACAGTGGTACGCTTAAAGTTGATACTAACACCTTAAATTTAATCGACAATGCCGTGATTTCCACGGCGGCATCCCAATCGGGAACAGCAGGCAACTTAAGTATTACCGCCCCCAGCGTTCTGCCAGAATGTTAGCTGCCGATGAAAGTATTTCCTTTGAGGAAATGATTACCTATAAGCATTCTACACGCATGGAATTAGCAGACCGAATTCTTGATGGTTTAATTCCCCCAGCCCGCAAATATGGTAACGAATTAGCAAAACGAGCCGCTGATATCTTCGCAAAATGGGATAGACAAGCGGATGCAGATAGTAGGGGTGCCGTTTTATTTACCGCTTGGGCAGATAAATTAGATTTTGATACAGCCTTCAGTCAACCTTGGAGTGAAAGCCAACCACGCACTACACCTGATGGTTTAGCTAACCCTAAAGCTGCGGTTGAATTATTAGAAACAGTAGGCGCTGAAGTAGAAAAAAAATATGGCAGCTTAGATGTTAATTGGGGAAAAGTTTTCCGTCTGCGTGCTGGGTAAATAGATTTACCCAGCAATCGTGGTGATGGATATTTAGGACTTTTTCGAGCTGTTAATTTTACACCAGAAACAGAGGGACGTTTTCAAGCTGTGAGTGGTGATTCCTTTGTAGCAGCAGTTGAGTTTTCTCACATGGTAAGTGCAATGGCACTTACCAGCTACGGAAATGCGACACAACATGGCGTACACGCAAGGAAATAAAAACTCATTTAACTGAACGAAAAGTCTTTAATTGATAAGGCAGAAAATTGATAAGGTAGAAAATTGATAAGGCAGAAAATTGATAAGGCAGAAAATTGATAAGGCAGAAAAATGAAGTCTAAAAAACTGTGTGTCATGGCGTTTATTCTTCACTACTATATCAGGTTAGTTGTTGGGTTAATTGCGGCAATTATCGGTTTAACTGGTAGTTTTTTAATCTTTGAACCTGAAATGGAGGATTTTTTGGTTACGTGCAAGTTTGGTCATGTGAATCCCCAGGGGTAGCCTCTTTCAATTGATACGATTTTCAATACCATTCATGGAGCAATATCCAATCAAGCTGGTTTAAAACTTGGCACAATTATTTTACCTAAAAATGTTAGTTTTGCTTATCATTTCAGACTTTAGGATAGTGCTGATAAACTAACCCAAATTTTTATTAATCCTTATACAGGTCAGGTAATGGGCTTGCTTCAGGAAGAGAAAAATATCCTGTCCTGGGTATTGCCTTAGGTTTACATTATGAACTGTGAGCAGGTAAACCTGGACAAATTACGACTGCTATTGTCGGTCTACTATTATTTATTCTTAGTGTTACTGAAGTAATATTGTGCCCTGGTTGGAGAAAAATCATGGATGGATTCAAAATTAAATGGTATAGACATCCTAAACGTTTAAGTTTTGATCTTCACAAAGTGATAGGGATTATGGTAGCTGTATTTTTAGCTTTAACTGGCTTCACTGATTTTTGTTGGAATTTATTTATATGATCAGTCTGTTCCGATTATTCATGCTCTTACTTTGATACCTAAACGTCCATAAGTTTCTTCCCAACCGGTTTCTGGTCAATCTCCAATGGTATTGTCGAAAATCCTGCAAAGAGCAGAAGTAGCGATACCAAATGCCAAAACTACATATATTCGTGTAGCTAACAAACCAGAGGAAGCAATTACAGTTGCTAAAAAGCTATCTGATGGTAGTTCTATGTATGGTCAGAGTGAGATTTCATTTGATCAATACACAGGCAAGGCGTTGCAAATAGTTGAGAGTCGTTCTTTACCTTTAGGCGATCACATTCTCAATTCTTTTGAACCTTTACAGTATGGAAGATTCGGGGGAATTTATAGCCGGATTCTCTACATAATTGTAGGTTTAGCACCCATGATTCTCTTTGTTACTGGCTTGGTAATGTGGTGGGAGCCCCGCCGTATCAAGCCAATAAATGTAAATACTTCAAATCAAACGGACATGATATAGTCAGCGGTAATCTTGTAGTAACCCTCCAAGCGATGGGTTATCTACAAGATTTGGGTGTAAGTAACCAGGAATTTCAGAACCCCTTCTGTTTGATGAAGATTTTATGTTAATTGAGGATAGTTGTTATTTCGGGTGTGGATAAACCAACACAAGCTGCTAGTTCTTCTCAAGCTATTTGTTCTTGTGCGTTGGTGTTGAATATTTGAGTAGCTGCGGCTACATATTCAGAATTGCTGAGATTGTTCACTTTTTCCACAGAGGTTTTTTAAGAATTAAGACTAGCTATGCAATCGCCTTGTTCTCTACGATTAATTAAATCTTCTGTAAAGCCTTCTAAACTTAGAGAATTTCTTGTTAGAGAACTGCCTAAGATCATGGCCAATAAAGGAATTAAATACTGAGAATCATACCAAGGTTTTACTTGAATAATGCCGCTAACCATGAAGCCTGTAACTAAATCAGATAATATGTAAACTTATGCATTTGGGATGCTCCCCTTTGTATAGGGGTTAGCAAAGATAATCTAAAACTCTACCTAGAAAAACGCAAATTATATTCCATTGTTGTTAATAGTTGTAATTAAGTGAAGTTATTATCTCTCATTTCCTAGTTGATTATGAACGGTTTTTTCTGTGCAGAAGAATCTTGTCAAGCGAACGAAGATCCCATTGGTCGTGCATCAAATCACCGATACTATGTTCTGATTGCATCTCCACCACCTTGGACATTTTATCCCCTAGATTCCAAATGTATTACTAGTAAATTACAAGCTTTAAGATCAGCTATTGATGAGGGTGCATGGTCTCTACGCTTGGTATTTATTTACAATGCTAATTATTATAAACTTGGGCAAACTCGTCTAATTATCTATTACCAAACTGAAGAGTCTTTTTCAGGGTATAGCAAGAAAGAATATATCCTATCAGATATCAATGATGTAGTACCAATCATAGAAAGGTGTATCAGAAATGAAACTCTAGAAGAATTCGAAGACATAAATATTCAACCTAGAATTTTTTTAGTATGTACTCATGGTAATCATGATAAATGTTGCTCTAAATATGGTAATCCTTTTTATCGTCAAGCTATCACAACATTAAAAGATTTATTATTATCTAATACTCGAGTTTGGCAAGGTAGTCATTTTGGTGGACATCGTTTTACACCAACCATGATTGACCTTCCAGAAGGGAGATATTACGGTCGGTTAGACCAAAAATCCTTTACTACTATTTTTAAACGAGCTGGTGATATCCAATGTTGAGAAAATGTCTATCGCGGTTGGGAAATTTCACCCTGGCAAGTGCAAGTTTTAGAAAAAGAGTTAATGCTAACATATAATTGGTCTTGGTTTAATTATCAAGTGCAAGGTCATGTAATTGAGCAACATCAAGATGAAACTTTTAGTAAACTTTTAGGAAAGTAGAAATAACTTTCACAACACATGATGCTATAGTAGAAAGTCATAGACGTAATGTGGTTGATGATCCTAGTAAAAGGGTTAGCCTTCGAGGAGAATGTGGTCATGATGAATTAGTAACTATTTCTCAGTGTACGCTTACAAAACTTTTTTATCTTGAAAAGTCATTAATAACAGTTTAATCAATAGTCAAACTATTTTCCTGTGTTCTGCTATAGCTCGGGTATTCATCCCTATTATCAGGACCATGTCAATCAGAAACAATTTATTGATCAGGGTATTTACCTTCGTGCATATGAAAATAAAGGTAAATATCAGGAAAATACTTCCTTAGAATTAAGTCCTCAAATCGGTGGTGATGTTATTTTCTTAATTCTCGGATGACACAATGAATTAAGGTTGAAACAATTAACCAATCATCCTCTGTGGTCACGGTTACAAGCCGTTCAACAAAATCGTGTTATCCAGTTGAAAGTGATATCTGGATTGGCGCATGGGGCATTATTGGCACTAATTAAGTTTTAGATGACCTATTTAAATATTTGCCCTAAACAAAGCTGTTAATGCTAATTGACCATAACTAATAGCAAAAGGGTTTACCAGCACAGAAAGCCTGATAAATTACAGCAAGTTCTTTAACTAAAATATTGATTGATAAACCATAACCGACTAAATGATGTAGTGTCAGAATTAATATTGATTTCTCTGGTCGCAAATACAGCAGTTTCGCCCGCAATAATGGTGCTGGACCTAAATCAAAAGATGCCTGAGCGTCTTGTAAAGATAATATTTTAATTTCAATTTATTGCTGTTGTTGTTCAAGATGCTGTAAATCTACTTACGTTACAGTTAAGCTAACAAATTCTGCAACTTCCTGAACAGGTTCACCATCTAAATCTAATAATTCAAAGCTAGTGCGTAAATTTTCGTGTCTTTGAATAATTTTGTTGATACTCTGAACCAGTGCTGATAAATTCAAATGTCCTTGAATGTGAACCGCTACAGGAATATTATATGTAGCTGTTCCTGGTTGCAGTTGATTTATAATAAACCATAACTGTTCTTGAGTAAATGTGAGTGGATGTTAATGAGTACTTCTCTCAACTTTAAAAATAGGCAAGGATACATGAGTAAAGTTGTTATTCACTTGGTTTAGTATTTGGTTTTCTAATTCAGAGATACCAGCACCATCAAAGAATTCAACTACAGATATAGCCACCTCAAAATCAACTTCTATCCGGTTTCTTAACTCGAAAACCTTGAGAGAGTCTAAACCTAAACTACTCAAAGGTTTCTCACTATCTAATTGCTCAGGTTTTACCCTCAATACCCTAGCTAGTAATTTTTGTAAGTAAGAATTTAATAATTGCTGTCTTTCTTGTCGTGTTAGTGCTAGTAAGTTGTTGCGTGTGAGAACTGCTTCTGGTTCTGTTGTCTGGCTAATTTCTAGAATACTGCTCCCAACAACTTCTAATGTACCTTCTGAAAATCTGCCTTTTGTGGCACGACGTTGAATTTTACCACTGGAAGTTTTAGAAATTGTGCCAGCTTTGATTAAAACAAGTGTATAAACTTGTATTTCATGTTCTGGGGTTAAAGCTTGACGAATAGCAGCTGTAACTTCTTCTATATTCGGTTTAGTACGAGAATTTAGTTCTTGTACTACTACTAAATGTTCTTTTTTTTCTACTTCCACCGCAAAAGCCGCAACACTTCCCCCACGCAACATTTTATGACTGCGTTCTGCTGTGAGTTCAATATCTTGGGGGTAAACATTGCGTCCCCTGATGATGATTAAATCTTTTGCTTGTCCAGTAACGAAAAGTTCACCATTGTGCAGAAATCCTAAGTCCCCAGTCCGTAAAAATGGACCTTCTCCTGTATCTTGCAGATATGCGTGGAATGTTTGCTCTGTTTCTTCTGGACGGTTCCAGTAACCATGACCTATACTAGGACCTGATCCCCAAATTTCCCCAATTTCGTCAGTAGTGCAACAAGTTAAAGTATCTGGGTTAGGAATAATAATCTGTTGTTGAGTCACAACTTGACCACAAGTAACTATCTGAATTCCATTCTCTACGTTAGCAGCCGCATCAATTACATGGTTGGATTCTAAAGCGGTTTTTTGTAATCTTTTGGTTTTAACTAAGGCAGATTTGACACTACCAGAAACCATTAAGGTTGCTTCTGCCATGCCATAGCAAGGATAAAAAGCTTATGGGGGAAAACTTCATTAAGCAAAGGTTTGAGTAAATCGCTCTAAAGTTTCCTGTCGAATTGGTTCACCACCATTAAATGGTACATTCCAACTGCTTAAATCTAGGGTTGACCGTTGTTCTGGGGTGATTTTTTACATAGCTCCTAGGCAAAGTTAGGAGCGCCACTGGTTGTACCTCTATAATCAGATATTGTCTTTAAGCACCGATAGGGAGCAAAAAGGATCGGGGTGGCATCATGATATAAGGAAAACCTCCATACAAAGTTTGCAGTATACCGCCAATCAATCCCATGTCATGATAAGCAGGTAGCCAAGTTACAAATTTACTACTGGAGGTATGTTCCATATATTAGCGTGTCACAGCCGCATTGTGTAACAGGTTGCCGTGACTGAGCATTACACCTTTGGGTGTGCCAGTAGAACCAGATGTGTATTGTAAAAAGGCTAGAGTTTCCTGATTAATTAAAGGCTGTTGCCAAGCTGCTTCTATGGCTGGATCAAGGTTATCGGTGGTCAGCCAATGAATATTATCTATTTTATAGGTAAGTAAACTTTGCACCTGTGACAATATTCCTGATGTCGTCAGGATAACTGCGGCTTGTGCGTCTTTTAAAATCTCTAAGATTCTGGGTGTGTTGCGCTAGTTAAGTGGCGGATAAGCAGGAACTGCTACCACTCCAGCATACAGACAACCGAAAAAGGCAGCTAGGTAATCTAGTCCTGGTGAGTATAGCAGCAAGGCTCGTTCACCGCTTAAACCCAGAGCTTGTATTCGAGATGCGAACTTACAAGTTAGCGCTTCCGCGAGCGCTCTACTTTGATGCTCTAACTCGTTATAAGTCAGGCACTTTGCTTGTACTTCTCCATCTTGCAGAAAAGTAAAACCCTCAGTATTTAGTTGTTCTCAATACCTGTAACCCAGTAAACCTACAACCGTAGAAAAATCATGGACAGATTTCGTCATTGTATTTTCACAGTCTTGATGCACACAAGAGAATTGAATTGAAGCCAGTTGAAAAACCTTAACAAAGGGTTATCACCCTAATGATAACTGGTTAGTATGCAGGTATTAGCAGCGTTTTATTCGCGTCTAGTTGATCTGTTCCTTCCAATTAGCAAGTATTTATTCCTAATAATGAAGTATTTCTTCCTAAGAATATTTAATTATTGATCCTAGCTTATAGCAATTAGTTAAAAATTACAACCAGAAAATAATCAATAAGGCTTATCACCATTTTTGTCACGCATAACTTTTTATACCCTCCTAAATTACTACCTTAGACAGATCACCAACTCTTATATCACAGAATTATGACTTAAAAGTAACAACTATCCATTCTAAATGAATACATGAGATCCTTACTTTACAAGGATTTTAGTCTAGATGTTCCATCTATTCCATTAACTCCCCTTCAGCCAGTACAGCTATAGCAGGGTTGGAAAAATGCTTGCTTTATAAAAGCCTTTATGATCACTATTCTTAATAGTGATTGCTATAAGTGTAAATAGTTGTATTTAATTACTGATAAACTATAGGTATAAAAGATCAAGGCTTGTTAAGGAATATTGCGTTACAGTTTTAGTTTAGGCGTGAAAGTTTCTACTGCATGCAGAGACTAGTACATAACTAGAACACTTAGGAAGACTCAGTTTACAGGTGTAGGGGAAGGAGTAACGGGAATGAAGTTTGAGTTAATGAATGAGATACATTCAGCAGGATTAGTATTGACTGTTATTGGCAGCTTAGTACAACCGGCTTATGCAGAAAAGCAAACAAAAGAAATATCTAGGGTTGAAGACAAAGAATATTATTCAACCAGCGCAGCGCAATTACTAACATAAAACCACAATAGATCAGTCACTGGAAGTACACGCGTTAAGATTAATACCACTAATAAAGGTATTGAGGTAATTTTAGAAAGTCCTGGTATAGAAGCAGTTAAGCTAGTTAATAAAAGTCAATGCAGCGATTTTATAGTAGAGATACCCAATACATTTCTATCACTAGGTAAACAAAACAGTTTTAACCAAAAGAATCCAGCTGCAGGTATAACCAATGTCAGCGTCACCCAAACTAACGCCAATACCGTCCAACTAACAGTTACAGGTGAAAAAGGTGTACCAACCGCAGAATTATTTGATGGTGATGAAGGCTTAATGTTTGAACTTGCACCCATTGCATTTCCTATCATTTCACCACAGCAAAGTCAAACATTAATCCAAATTACTGAAGTTAAATTTAAGACTACCACCAATGGCTGAGAAATTATCTTAGCCACTCCAGAAGGTGAGAAACTGCAAATATCTTGCAAAACTGAGGGAAACAAATTCATTATTGATATTCCCTCAGCCCAACTTAGTCTACCCAATCGTGATACAGTTAGCCAACAAAAACCCAGTGCAGGAGTTCATGATATCACAGTTACTAACTTTAATAGCAACACTATTAGAGTTATCGTTACGGGAACAGATAATACACCCAAAGTAGAACTATTTGATAGTGACGAATGTTTAATTTTTGGCATTACCTCAACAAGATCTACCTCTCAAGCAGAAGCACAACCCACACCAGCACCCCAGTCAGAAAATCCAACTCAATCAGAATAACCAACCGCTTCAGAAACACCAATAGAACTAATAGTTACAGGCGAAAAAAATAGCGGTTACTTTATCCCCGAAGCTACAACTGCTGCTAAAACTGCTGCACCATTGCGTGATATTCCTGCATCTATACAGGTTATACCCAAAGAACTCATTCAAGACAGGCAAGTAGTTAGACTCAACGAACTAGCAGATAACCTTAGTGGTGTGCGTCCTCAAGAAACCTATGGCAGACTAGCATCTAAAGGTTACTTTATTCGCGGTTTTGCTACAGGTTTTAAAACCCTTCGTGATGGCGTAAAAGATACTGGTTTTTTGAGTCATCGTGATGTCGCTAATATTGAGCGGGTAGAATTTCTTAAAGGACCAATATCAGTTCTCTATGGTAGCTTCACCAGTCCCAGTGGTATAGTTAATACCATTACCAAAAAGCCCATTCAATATCCTTTTTATCAACTTAATGGCACTATTCGTAACAATGACTTTTATCGGACATCAGTTGATCTTTATGGACTTTTTTTAGAAAATCGTGCCGCACTCTACCGTGTTAATGCAGCTTATGAAAGTGCGAAAAGTTTCCATGATTTTGTAGAAAATGAAAGTACCTTTATTGCCCCAATGATTACCGTCAAAGTGGGATAAGGAACAAATCATTCTTTTGACCGGGGTTTTCCTTCCAATAATAAAGTAGTTTTCGATTTGACCATCAACGGCTTTTTAGGTCAACCAAATCTCAATCGAGGTGAACTCAAATCTAATAATTCTACCTATACACTAGAAAGTGAATTTGGGTACAACAATAACTGTAAATTTCGTCAAGCCTTCAATGTCCCTATGGTTAGCGGTAATAGGAGAGGAGTGCGACCAAGGCGTATCAATGCCGATGGACAGACAGTAACGCAAGCATATCCTTATGTTGGTGAAGCCCACAATAATTTGACATTTCAAAATGAAATTTGTGGCAAATTTAAAACTGGTTCAATTGTCCATAATGCACTTATCGGAGTGGAGTTATCCCGCGACAAATTAGCCTACGACTTTTATAGTGGTAGGATTAGCGATTTAGATATTTCCAACCCTGTTTATGGCGCACCAGCACCAGAAAATCTTACTAGGTCTAATGAAGAGTATGGCGGCAATAATATTGGCATTTATCTCCAGGATTTAGTGTAACTAACACCACAAATCAAATTACTTACTGGTGGTCGTTTTGATACTGTTAATTCTTTTTATCGAGATGTAGAAACTGGTACAGTCTATAACGAAAATTCAGACTCTAAGTTTTGTCTAAGAATACGGTTAGTTTATCAACCTACTGATCATATATCAATTTATGCTAGTTGGAATAATTCCTTCAACCCGCAAATATTGACTCGAAATCGGAATGATGAACCTTTTAAACTAGAAACAGCAGAACAATTTGAAGTAGGAATTAAGCAGGAATCTTTTAATAAGCGTCTGTCAGCAATTTTAGCTTATTTTGATATCACCAACAAAAATCTTTTAACTACAGATCCTGTTGATGATAACTTTAGCATTCAAACAGGTGAACAAAAAGGTCGAGGAATTGAATTAGACCTTGTTGGTGAAATTCTCCCTGGTTGGAAATTCATTGGTACTTATGCTTACACAGATGCCTACATTAGCCAAGATAATGACTCATCATTACTTAATGATAGGTTAGGTGGTGTACCTTACAATAGTGCAAGTTTATGGACTACTTACGAATTTCAAAGAGGTAACTTGCAGGGTTTCGGTTTAGGGCTTGGATTTGTTTATGCTGGAGAGAGAGAGGCTAGTTTACCAAACAATATGAAAATTCCTTCCTTTATCAGAACGGACGCCAGTATTTCCTATAAGCGACATAATTGGCTTGCTGCTATTAACTTTAAGAACCTGCTAGATACTAAATATTACGAGCGTCAAAGTTTCTATATTTTTCCGGCAGCACCATTAACAGTGTTGGGAACTGTTTCTTTTGAATTTTAAATGGCTTAAAAATTGTAATCAATGAAAAAACCACATTTTGCTGATCTGAAGGTATGTATTCTAACTACTATTTCTTTATTGATAGTTACTGCTTGCCATGGTAGTTTTTATCAAAATCCTGGAGAAATAAAACCAAAGCTATCAGCATTACCGGCAGAATGTCGATTAGTTAAACATGAATTAGATGAAAGTTGTGTTCCAATTCACCCAAAATGGGTTCACTGAACAATTAGCTTTAGAAGTTGTCTTAGAATTAGGAATCAAACCAATAGCGGCTCCAGAATGGGATTTTGTAGCTAATAAAGCTAATTTTTTGGGTGATAAGATAAGCGAGGTAAGGAGAATCAGTTAAACATTGAGGAAATTGTCCATTTACACCCGGATTTGGTTGTTAGTTTATATGCTATTAATCCAGGAAATTATAAATTATTTTCGCAAATTGCCCCTACGCTTAAGGTGAAATATCCTTAAAGTGGATGGCAAGATTCTTTGCAACAAATGGGGGATGTATTAGGGAAAAGTAATGTTGCCAAAGAATTCCTAAGTAAATACCATGAGATGGTAACAAATTCCAGGTATTTCTTGGGTGATAAATTAGAGAAAATTAAAGTTTCTGTGAGTAGATTTCATGGACAAGTACAACTACCTGAATTCCGTTCTCAATCTTCTTTTCCTAGTAATATTTTGGCAGAGTTAGGCATTTCTATGCGACTTAATCAAATGAATTTAGTCAAATCTCCTGATGATCATTTAATTATCCTCAGTTTGGAACGAATAGATTTACTCGATGCAGATATTTTGTTTGTAGCAGTAGATGTAGGAGCTAAAGAATTGTTGCGTAAATATCAAAATAGTCAGCTTTGGCAAATACTAAATGTAGTCAAAAATCAACGATTTTATAGTGTTGATCCTAGCTCTTGCATATTTGGTAGTCTTTTATCAGCTAATACCATAATTCATGATTTATTTAAATAAATTCATTACCAAAAAATACACAATTAATCCAGAATACGTACTTTTTTTAGTATCTGTTTTGGTCAGTTTATATCAAGTATTAGTAGTTATATGACCAAGTTTGCTATCAAACTCTGGACCTGGGCACTGACAGATCAGGTAACTACATTAGCTGTAATCACTTTCTTTTTGCTGATTCCTAGTATTTTTATCACATTGCTTTCAGGACTAATTGTAGACCGTGTAAGCAGAAAACTATTGATTATTATTGGTGATTCAGTACCAGCTATATCCACTATATTCATCTGTTATATTTATTTAAATAATCAATTAGACATTTGGTATCTTTATTTAACTGGTGCCGTAAATGGAGCTTTTAGTGAAATTCAATCCCTAGCATATTCAACATCAATTTCTACGCCAGTTCCCAAATAGCATTACACCGGCGCTACAAGTATGAATTCTGCTATTCATTATGGTTTAATCATTATAGCTCCAGGGTTGGCAGGTTTACTCTATTATATAATTGGGTTAAGTAGAATTTTGATTATTGATATTGTTACTTTTACAGTTGCGCTCGCTAGCATTTTTAAAATACATATTCCTCAAGCAAAAATAAACCATCAATCTCAGAAAGATATTGGTTTTTGGAAACAAATAATCTTTGGCTTTCGCTATCTTACAGCGCATCCGAGTCTGTTAGCTATTATCACAACTGGGTCTTTATTCTGCTTCGGTCATGACATCGGTGCAACCTTGTTGTCTGCCATGATTTTGGCACGCACAGATAATAATGCTACAGTCTTAGGTAAGATATCTTCTGCTGCCGGTTTGGGTGGAGTGACAGGAACTATAATTTTGAGTATTTGGGGTGGTTATAAACGACGGATAAATGGTTTTTTCTTAGGAATGATTGGTACTGGAATGAGCAAAATAGTATTTGGTTTCGCACAAGGGTTAATGATTTCGTTACCGGCGAAGTTTTTTTCCTCTCTCAATTTTCCCATGTTAACAAGTTCCAGTGCAGCTATTTTGTTGAGTAAAGTTAGACCAGATGTACAAGGAAGAGTTTTTGCTACTGAATCTAGTATTCAAAAAATTGTTTCTGCGATCGCAGTCTTTATTTCTGCTTTGCTTGCTGACCATATTTTTGAACCTGCGATGATGCCTGGAGGTAGCCTTACTCCCTTATTTAGTGGTTTATTTGCCACTGCTAAAGGTGCGGGAATGGCACTTCTATCTATATGTAATTTCCTCTCTAGGTTTGTTGCTAGTTGGTTTAGGTGTATATGCTTACCCAAAATTGACAAATGTGGAATATATTGTACCTGATTATGATGTTGAAAAACAACAGTCAACCCCTTCGGGTAATTAAAAATTAAAGATAATTAGTGGGAGCTTGAACCCGGGACTGATCGCAGACCACTTATTAGCTTTTCAATCCTGTAACAATGCCTCAAGTTTACTAATCAAAATTAAGTCGTCTATCTCTATCCCTAACTCCTTTCTCATTTCTGATATTGCTGTATCTTCATAAATGGAAAAATTAAGATTATTAATATTTTTAATTCTTACTTTTCTTCCATATAGAAACCCCAAATCTAATGATGAAAAATGTTGTTGAGTGAATCTATAACTGGGGGGATAAAGATATTGAGATATAAATTTAAAAATTACGCAATGCAAAGATTTGCTTTTTATATCATTGCCCATTGTAAAACCAACAATAAAAGATTCATCTTCTAAAGAAAATCCTCGCCCTAGTAATATATGTAGATAATCATGTCTGCAAAGGTCTATTTTTCCAGGAAAGGGTAGAAAACTTTGAGGATTTTCTAATAACCAAACCATGAAAGGAATATCTGATTGTTTATCACCCTTAAGAGTTTGATAAACATTTTTTAATGTGTGTTGACTGGTATAAGTACCGATAGTTACACTAGTAGTAGTTTTTGCACCTATAGTTAATTCAATAGCCATCTGTAAACTCCAAAACAATCAACAAATATAAAGACGCAACCAGCATAAAAAATCCTAATTTTATCTTTTAGTAAGATACTCGCTACTAGTAATTGACTAGAACTAATTGCTAAAAAGATAAACCCATATCCACTAATTATGGTTTTAGATGCTAATAAAATAGCACCACATAAGGCACATAAGCTACTAGATATTTTTAAAATCGAAGAAATAGGTGATTTCTTTTTGTGCTTGCCTTTAAATACCATATATATGGAAGTTATGGTATTTTTTTATTACAAACGTATTCTCATACGATTAATAAGCTGCTGACAATAGAAGAAATACGTAAAATCTACATCAGAAATAACTGCCTGAAACATATTTTGGCCAAGAATGAGGGGGAATAGGATGCCTTCGGGGATTAGGTAGCATCTCAAAGAGAGCGCAGATATTATAGCAATACTTGTGAGAAACACGAACAATGGCTTACCTTGAATCCGTAGGTAGCTTTTGGGCAATTTTAATTATGGGGTTCTCCACACCTTATACCCTTCCCCCCTAAACCCCTTTTATTGAACATTAAGTTTTGAAAAACTTGCTTTATAATTAAGGCTATATAGCTATAGATTTATGGTTTTGATGAATCAAAGATTCTCACCCACAAATAAATTGTCCAGCGCAAACAAGAACATGCAGAACTGATGGCGGATGTAAATTTACAGGTAATATTTCTGTCTGTGGTGCACCCAATAGACCTCTTGCAGAATTAATTATATCTTATAATTAGGCGTTGTCTTTGTTTTAGCCGAAAGTTAGAGTTACACGGTTATGTTTGAATTAGTAATCGCAAAGAACACCAAAAGTATCTACGGAATATTTCGGGTAAGGAGTTATTGGGGTATCGATGAACAACCAAAGGAATTAAGAGAAGACTGCTCACGAAGAATAGTCGCTGAAGTTGGGATTTTTCTAGTGTGAGAAATGCGGTTACGCACATACCCAAAAAAGCTGATACCTAACTTACGAGTAGTAGCAACAAGAGAAATAAAAGTATCCCACGCCTGAGTACCTTCTAGAGTTTGAGTGGCATAACTAATATTACGTCGCTGCACCATCGTCCGGCAAAATTAGCTGCCGGACGATGGTGCAAAGGCAATTCAGGATGCTCTAAAACATATAACAACTCCGAAATTTTCAGGAGCTTTAATTGTTTTCGCTCATCCAACTGTTGATAACCACTTTTAGTATCCTAAAGTTTCCAAAACTCAGACCGGAGTTTTTCAGCCGTTTGCTGACTGGGTGCATCTTTGTAATCGAGTAAATCTCGATAGTAATCCCAGAAATCATCCAAGAATCGACGCATATACTTCACTTTTCTCCCTTTCGAAATCAGCTTGGTTTTTAACCCACATTCCGCACTTCAATAAATAGCATAAATAGACCTTATAATTCTGATATTTTATGATATTTTAATTGTGCTGCCAGTTCTTTAATCTTTAATTCCGCTAAGGATGTCTGTTCAAATTCTCCTTTAACTACTCTAGCTACTTGTTTACTGATTTTTAGGAACTCCTCTTGAATGCTTTGGGTTAATTTCTTTAAGTTTGCTTTTTTTCTGTCTGCACTTTCTACTCATAGCCATCTTTACTCTATTCCCCCATAAGATACTTTTTCTTCTTGATAGCTATATCCTTGGATTTCACTTGGTTTCAGTTCTGTACTGGTAAATGCCTTGACCAAGTTTTTGGCTTTTCTAATGGATAAAGGTACTCGACTTATCCATTTCATGTTCGACATTAATTTAAAATCACTTTCGCTATATAATGCACTATCAGCCACCATTATACTTTCAAAATCTATTTGTTTGTCATACTCCACCAAGATTTGAGCAAATACTGCTTTATCTGATTCATTTCCTGATGCTCCTCTAAAAAATACGGGTATATCTCTGTCACTACTTACTATTAAATCTAATATACATTGTTTTAAGTCTGGACGATGGTCACGAGAATATCCTTGTGTGATGTTAATCGGATTTTATCGGTTCATTCCTAATTCTTATCCTAAATTATTTAGGCAATTATTATACTCTCCATGCAAATGCAATGAGGTTGAACCTAAATGGGAATATTTGGTTGCTACTCCATATTTTTTTACTACTTCTAAGGCAATTATTAGGAATAATTTAGTTAATCCATATTTGGATAGCTTATCCATTACTCTCCCTATTCTATCATCATTTAAATCTTCGCCTTCAATTCCCGCTCCTAATCAATGTTATATGGCTTTTTCCTCAAAAAGTTGAGGAAATAAATATAATGGTCTCCATAGAAAACCTAGTCCATAATGATTGCTTTGACTATTTCTCCTGTATTCACTTTCTCTCTACTATCTATTCAGAATATCCTATTGATTATTTCTACAATTCCTATCTCATCTCTTATTCCCAAGTGATCCAAGTTCTTACTCTCAAACTCTTCTTTTTGGTAATTGATATCTTTGTGTATTTTTATTTAATTCAGGCTCATTTACATTCATCTATTCTTAATTTATTATCAATACTTACGATTTCCAAGTTGTTGGTAATCGTAAGTATTGTCTATTTTTTTACTATTTAAAGTATGTGTTTACTACGTAGCTTTTTGTAATTCTTTTACATTTCTATGTATACTACACAATGAAGTACAGAATGTGGGTTTAATCAGTAGGTTCGATAAGTATCCGGCTGATAGGATATACCAATATCTTCTAAAAACTCTAATTAATTTGCCTTGGGTCTGTTACCCCCGTAGTACAGGCTAATCACTAAGGTTTTGATTCCTGGTCCGAATTCTCCTTCATCACCGCAAGGAAGTTCGGCTAAATAGGTTTTCCCCTCTGACGCTGAATAATCTTCTCTTTACGGAATAGTCCATTGTCTGTTGCCAGGGTGATGTCTTGGACGATTACTTCTTGATACCCTTTAAATTCTGCGTCTGCTGGTAGTTTGTCTTGGGGGTATTCCAGTATTTGTTCTCTATTTATTTATGTTAATAGTCGCCTTCTTACTGCCTTTATTGTGCTTTTTTGGGGGTTTTCGCTCTTTCTCTGATGAGTGATTGTTGGTCAATCCTTTTTTGCTCCCTTTGATGTCTGGCTGACCTTATTCTCCTTTCACGCGCTTGTTTTCATCTTTTAACTGTTGATTTTCCGCTCTTATTTCTTTGATTTCCGTTTGTAATTGCTCTATTAGGTTCAGTAATATTTCTACTGTCCGACCCATTGATTGGTCTGCAATTCCTTTTGGCTCGATGGTTTGCAGTATCTCTTCTGCCGACTTCTTACTCGAATCCAGCTTTTGCCTCATGTCTCATATGTTATGATATTCTGTCTCCCTTACTTACCTTATTTTTCTCTTACCCCTACTTATTGAGCCGATACCAAATTTTCATCCCCTCAGAATTTGAAAAAACCCGACAATGCCGACAGGACGATTATTGAATATCGCTACACCTTACTGGTCTATAACATCCTCTAACAGGATTTTGGACTTAATCCAAGGATAAATTCGGGGGCTTGTACCATCAAGGAATTATTAGTCAAGAAACTACACCCAGGAATTAAAAAATAATTACTGAGTGTACTTATTAGGCTTAAATAATTAACTTGTGAAACTAATTACTAGAGAATCTTAAACAAGCTGGATGTCCACACTAACCATAAAATTAGCAGGTGTATTCTCAAGAGTAGCTAATTGAGTTTCTTGGAAGAACAAGCCACCATTAGCGTAATTGTAACTGAGACCAGTGAGGTTAGTAATACCGAACTGAACTTTAGAAATCTGAATCTTGTGACCTTCAGCCCAATTGAAATCTTTGATAATGTCTAAGCCTTCTAAAACCGAGTTGAAGACAAATCCATCAGCACCAAACCCACCATTTATGGTATCATTACCACGACTATTTAGGGTATCACTACCACCACTAATGTATGATATAGTTGTAATTGAGTAAGGAAAGTTTTTTGCGAATGTATGTAAAGTCCAGATAGAGCTAATAAAGTAGCTATGCTTAATTTATAAAATTGTTGTTGCCATGGAGATTTCAATAAATTATCCCAGTGTATATCCTTAATAGATACATAAATAGTTTACAATCTGTTATGTAGGCATATTTAAAGGAAATTAAACCTACCGCATAGGATGCAGCTAAAACTGAGAGGAGAAATGATCAAGTTTGGTTTTAGGCGCTGCTTATCTTGGTTTTTGGTGGTTGGGTTAAGTAGTTGCTTGTTAGCTGGTTGTAGTGTGAATCCTAGTGGTAGAAAAACTCTACGAGTAGCGACTGAACCGGCTTTTCCTCCTTTTGAGTTTCAGGGGAAGGGTGGAGAGTTAGAGGCTTTTTCTATTGATTTGATGAGAGCGATCACAACTGCTGCTAGTTTTCAGGTAGAATTCCAAAGTTAACCTTTTGATGGCATTATTACCGCACTGCAAACTAAAAGTATAGATGCGGCAATTAGTTTGATGATCATTACAGAAGAGAGATCGAAAACAGTAGCTTTCTCTCGTCCTTATTTTAAACCTGGGTTAGCAATTGCAATTCGCGCAGATAATCAAAATATTACTAGTTTTAAAAGTCTGTGAAGGAAAAAAATCGCTGTACAGATTGGTACAACAGGCACAGAAAAGGCTAAAAGTGTGACTAGGGCCCAAGTTAGTAGTTTTGATTCTGCACCTCTAGCATTGCAAGAATTACTAAATGGTAATGTTGATGTAGTTATTAATGATGCACCGATAACTTTATATGCCACCATAAGTTCATATGCCATAAATAGAGGTAATCTTCAAGGAATCAAAGTCATAGTAAAATCACTAACAGAGGAATTTTAAAGAATTACTACTGCTAAAAATTACCCTTATTTATCTTTGGTTAACCAAGGTTAAAGAAAGATTTTAGCAAAGGGGAATCCTCAACAGAATTATCAAAATGAATGCTTGAAAATAACAGTTTAGGATTAGCAAAATAATCACTATTTACTAATCAACATAAAGCTAGATTAAATTAGTTTAGCTTAATATTAGAGTCTTTACCCACTTTATTAGTCGGCGTATTATTAACATTCCAATTAGCATTTATATCAGTAATATCGAGTTGAGCTGGTGGTTCTTTAATTGGTATTTTTAGTCTTTCTGCAATTAAACCTGTGCGTTGGTTAGCGAGGGCTTATGTAGATTTTTCTCGAGGCACTCCTTTACTAGTGCAGATATTTATGATTTACTTTGGGTTACCAGGATTTTTCTAAGAGTTAGGTTTTAGTTTTTTATTAAATCGCCTCCTAGCTGGAGTAATTACTTTCAGTTTAAACAGCACAGCTTATATTGCAGGAATTGTCCGGGCTGGGATTCAATCAATCGAAGTTGGACAATCAGAAGCAGCCCGTTCACTGGTTTTAAATCCACTTCAAACAATGCGTCATCTAATTTTTCCCCAAGCTTTACAGCGGATGATTCCACCTTTGGGTAATGAAATGATTAGTTTATTAAAAGATACTAGTTTAGTAGCTGTAATTGGTTTTGCAGAATTGTTCCGAAAAGGACAACTAATAGTGGCAGAAAATTATCACGCCTTTGAAATTTACGCTGCGGTGGCTGTGATTTATTTATGTTTGACATTGGTTTCTTCTCAAGCCATTAGTCGCTTAGAAAAATGGATGAAATGGAGAGGTGTCTGAATCAAAATTTTAAGATTTAGGTTGGGTTGACGTAAGGAAACCCAACATTTTGGGGAGTTTGTTGGGTTACGCTGTCGCTTAACCGAACCTTGCATCTGTAACAATCATTTTTCATTAAACCCCTGAAACTCTTGATTTATAAAGGTTTTCTGTTTATATGGCTTAAAGCCACCCTACGCTATCAGCAAGCCCTAAGTATTTCATTTACTCACTTTCCTATATTCCCAAGGGTCAATAAATTTCTGATCATTCCAAATACCAATCTTTTGCTGTTGCGCTTGAGCTTCGACTTGTTGCAATAAAGCTTTACTGGGACAGTTACGTAAATAAGCCCCATATACTTTCGCTAATCCTTCCTGTAATAAAACTTGTTGGACAAAAGCGCCATCTTTTAAACGCACTTCTGCAACTTTTCTACCATAGCGATCGCTCTCTATAATATTCAACTTTACGCGATCACCTGACTGTTTTATAAGTTCCTCTACCCTTGTTTGTGCTTTCATACCCCAACTAAATTGATTCACATCCTGAACCCGTTTACTACTCTTCTCCTTCTCCGAGTGAGGTATTTCCGGTGCATCCACACAAGCAAAGCGTACCGTGAATTTCTGACCATCAGCGCCTTTCAATACCAATGTATCACCATCGGTTACCCGTTCCACAATATCACCAGCAGGGGGAAATAAGCGCTCGTACCCCATCAAACTGAGAACAATAATACCTGCACCCAGCCAAATTACTATTTGTTTAGTTAATTTATTCATTCCGTTTATACTGGTGGAAACCGGTGAAACTTGGACTTATGCCATACTGATAGCGCAGCGTGCCGTAAGCCATGGGTAACGTAGTGCAGCGAAGTACCTCGCAGATTCTTCACTATCTCTTTCAGAATGACACTTTTAAACCGTTCTTAGTATATCAGCTATCAGTTATTCACTCCACTGGCTTTTAAAATCAGTGATAGAAGGGTGTCAGGGAATAATAACTTCCTGCCTCCTGGCAATACCACTAATTTGGCAATCCAGCCTATTAATGTGTAAAATTGATACTCACTTAAATAATAGTGAGCAAATAAATCTCATAATGATTTTAAGATGCTCCATTCCACTGGAATATCAAATGCAATCCAGAAGTTCAAGCACTAAACAATTATTTTTAAATCAAGGTTATGAAACCTATTGAGCAACATCAACGATGCGCTACATCTCAGAATTTTCAACAATCTCTTATCCAGTTGGGAGATATCTTACAAGTTAATCCCAATGATGGTCAAGATATCACAGAAGTTGAAACTAGTAAAGCTACTAACGTACAAACCAGTAAAAATACAGTAAATATTGATCTAGCGGCATTAGAGGATGCGGTTGCCGATATTGAACAATATTTATTTCGCACAAAAAAATCATAAAAACCATCCATAAATTTTTTGTCGTTGGGCTTCATATAACATTAAAGCGGCTGCGATAGCCACATTCAATGAATCTACTCCAGGATTGAGGGGAATCTTGACTTGGGTATCTGCCATCGCTGCTAAATCATCCGATAAACCAGCACCTTCATTGCCCAGTAAAATCAAACTAGGTTTGCGCCAATCAACCTCCCAATAAGTTAAACTAGCAGTTGGTAAAGTAGCAATCACCTGCATTCCTGCTTGCTGACATTGTTGAACAGTAGCTTTTAAGTCTGGACTTACTGCCTTATCTAAGCGAAACCACTGCCCAGCAGATGCACGTAGAACCTTGGGGTTATCTAAATCAACACTATCATCACTCAACCATAAACCCGATGCCCCCGCAGCAGCTGCAGCACGAATCATAGTTCCTAAATTACCAGGATCTTGGAGAGTTTCCACCCCCAACACCAAACCAGTCAAGGGAACTTGAGTTTGCTGTTGACTCCGTTTTGCAGTCGCTACTACCCCATCCGGTTGTACTGTTGTGGCGATCGCTGCTAAAATTTCTTCACTGACAACTTTTGCTCGATGGCTTCCCCCGCCGGAGGCATCGCACCGACTACAAACCTCAGACCACAACTGCGGATGTGCTTGCTGCCATTGAAGAGTGCAACACACCACTTCTAAAGGGTAATTAGCCGCACAAGCTTCTTCTAGTAAGTGCGTCCCTTCCAATAAAAATAACTGCTGCTTATGCCTCTCCTTGGTAGAGTGCAGCTTACGGATTTGCTTAACCAGGGAATTTTGTAAACTTGTCAGCACGATTTTAGAAAAATTCGTAATAGAACGGATAATCCCGATAGGGATACGTAATTCGTAATTTTCAGTTTTGTAACATAAATTTAGACCATACCAAAAGAATTGCCCATCCCACAAGTGGGGGAGACTCAATCAAAGACCTAAAAATTCAGTTAAATTTTGATACCCTTCGATTTTCAACTGAATTTTCAACCTAAAACATCTCAATATGCGGAACCCGGGACTTGAACCCGGAAGCCTTGCGGCACTAGAACCTGAATCTAGCGCGTCTGCCAATTCCGCCAGTTCCGCTGGCATTTGTAGTTTTATCCACAATTTATTTATTAATAGTCACTTAATTATTTGATTTTGTCAACCTAACTATCACTATAATCTTTAGAAAAGTGAGAAAAAACAAACAGTTTATCACCGAGTAATAATTTTAGCAGGAAAATAATGTTGCACAAATCAACTTTTTACAGAATAGTGTGATCAGCGTTAAGACCCTACCAACAACACTTTCAAATTCTGCAAATTTCAGTGTGTTGTATCCTTGAGGGGTGGGAGCGTTGGAGTAAAATCAAAACCCACTTCAAACCTTTATTATTATTTATTTTTTGGAGGTAGGCTTATTAATTCTTCTAGCAGCTTACCAGATGCCAAGTTGTCACCTGAAGCAGACTCCTCAGTCTTGCAAATTTGGGGTGGGCATCCTCTGCGGGGTCATGTAAGAATTAGCGGGGCAAAAAATTCAGCACTGGTAATCATGGCTGGGGCTTTGCTTTGTTCAGGAGATTGTCGTATTCGCAACGTCCCCCTATTAGCGGACGTAGAGCGCATGGGGCAAGTTTTATCAGCTTTAGGTTTGCGCTTAACCAGAAACAGCGACATTTTAGATGTCAATGCCAGAAAAATTAGCACATCTAAAGCACCTTATGAACTAGTTACCCAACTGCGAGCCAGTTTTTTTGCCATCGGGCCAATATTGGCACGAATGGGAATAGCACAGATGCCATTACCGGGGGGTTGTGCCATTGGTGCTAGACCTGTTGATTTGCACGTCAGGGGACTGCAAGCAATGGGAGCAGAAGTGCAAATTGAGCATGGTATTTGTAATGCCTACGTGCCTGGTAATAATGGCAGATTGAAGGGTGCGAAAATTTACTTAGATACTCCCAGCGTTGGTGCAACAGAAACCCTTATGATGGCAGCTACCCTAGCAGATGGGGAAACTATCCTTGAAAATGCGGCCAGAGAACCAGAAGTAGTGGATTTAGCTAACTTCTGTAAATCAATGGGAGCAAAAATTCAAGGTCCAGGCACAAGTACTATTACTATCGTTGGTGTTGATAAATTACATTCTACCGACTATTCAATTATTCCCGATCGCATTGAAACAGGAACTTTTTTACTCGCCGCAGCCATGACTCGTTCGGAACTGTTGCTCTCTCCAGTAGCACCAGATCATTTAATTCCCGTCATTGCCAAATTGCGAGATATTGGCGTACCCATCATTGAAGAAGCATCAGACTGTTTGCGCGTTTTGCCAGCAGAAAAACTCAAAGCTACAGATATTGATACCTTGCCCCATCCGGGTTTTCCTACAGATATGCAAGCGCCATTTATGTCATTGCTGACTTTGGCAGAAGGTGACAGCATCATTAATGAATCTGTGTTTGAAAATCGTCTGCGTCATGCTTCTGAGTTAAATCGCTTGGGAGCAGATATTCGCGTTAAAGGTAATACTGCCTTTGTGCGGGGAGTACCAATGTTATCCGGTGCACCAGTCATAGGCACGGATTTACGAGCATCCGCAGCCTTGGTGATAGCAGGACTAGCCGCAGAAGGACAAACCACCATTCAAGGATTAAACCACCTAGATCGTGGTTATGATCGCCTGGATATAAAATTGCAGCAACTCGGAGCAAAGATTATCCGTATAAACGAAGCATCAGCAGATGCAGAATTACATAGGAATAGCAGTAATCCTCCGGCTTCGGTATCTATCTAGAGTTAGGGGATTTGGTATTTGGTGACTTGATGGCGGATTTTACCTGTTGATATTTCATCAACAGGTAAAATCCGCCATTAGTTTATTTTTTTAGGACTTACGCAAGTGTCACAATCAAATCTCTCGTATGGTGCGTCAGATGCCGAAAATCTATTGATATTAACCAATATATAGGTCTGACGCACCATACTAATATGCCAGTTGGGTAAGTCCTGTTTTTATTGAATTTACTAAAATGCTACGCACTACTTCAGAGGATGTTTGAAAAGTCCTTAGTAGCGATCACCAGTACCACTCTACTGAAATCGCTATACTATCTGTGGGAGTTGTATTTTTTATTGATTACCATAATTATGTCTTTACTTAAAACCCGCCTAATTGGTTTAAAAGCTGACTCATTCCGCCATCCTCTGGACTTGGAAGCAACGAAAACTCTCAAGCAAGTTCCAGGGATAGATATGATGGTGCGAAATTGGGTAGGACCAATGGCTGAACAGGTTTTCTATGTAGAAAATATTGCTTCTAGTATTTTGGTAGGTGAAAAACAATTACCTGATTTACACAATTTATTATTAGAAGCTTGCAAAACTTTAGATATTGAGCCACCACAGTTATATGTCCGCCAACATCCTGCGCCTAATGCTTATACATTTGCAATGCGTGGTAAACAGCCTTTTGTGGTTCTGCACACTTCCTTAATTGATATTCTCACACCAGAGGAAATTCAAGCTGTAATTGCCCATGAGTTGGGACATCTCAAATGTGACCACAGCGTTTATTTAACACCTGTGAATTTATTAGTCTTAGCCGCAGCAATTTTACCTAATGTCGGTGCTGTTGTAGCTCAAGCATTACAGGCACAATTATTAGAATGGGTACGTTGTGCTGAGTTTACCTGCGATCGCGCCGCTTTGTTAGCTACCCAAAACCCCAAAGTTGTCATGTCAGTATTAATGAAGTTAGCCGGTGGTTCTCCCACCTTAGCACCCAAGCTAAATCTTGATGCCTTTGTTGCCCAAGCACATGCTTATGATGACATCAGCAAAACCCAACTTGGAGTCATGGTAAAAGAAGCCCGCACCGCCCAATTAAGTCATCCAGTACCAGTATTACGAGCCAGGGAAATTGACCGTTGGAGTAGTAGTTTAGAGTACCAGAAATTACTGCAAAATCACGGTTTTAATGACAAGGTTGAAACCGCACCCAAAGGCGGCGGATGGCGCAATTGGTAAATACAGGTGACAGGAAAGCAGGCGAAGTGCAAGAGATGAACTCACCCATAAACTTATTTGAATATGAACGACTAGCAAAAGAACATCTTTCACAGATGGCTTTTGATTATTACAGCAGTGGTGCGTGGGATGAAATAACCTTGCAGGATAATCGTGCTGCTTTTTCACGAGTGAAACTCCGTCCTACAATGCTAGTGGATCTGAGTGAGATTAACCTGACAACCAAAGTTTTGGGTGCATCTTTGCAATTAGCAAGGGTAATTGCACCCATGGCTTTTCAATGTCTTGCACATCCAGAAGGGGAAATTGCTACAGCCTCCGCTGCGGCTTCAGCAGGTATAGCCATGGTGTTGAGTACATTGTCTACCAAGAGTTTGGAAGAAGTTGCAACAGTTTCCAATCGTTTACAATGGTTTCAGCTTGACATCCATCCACAAAGATAGGGGTTTAAATCGTGCTTTGGTAGAAAGAGCCTACACGGCAGGTTATCAAGCACTGTGTTTAACTGTCAATGCGCCGATCTTGGGAAAGCGAGAACGAGATCAACGCAATGAATTTACCTTACCCCCTGGTTTGCATCCTGCTAGTTTAACCAAGATATCAGGATTAGACATTCCTCATGCCCAGAGAGAATCTGGGTTATTAACCTATTTTGCCCAACAAATTAACCCTGCGCTGACTTGGAAAGATTTGGAATGGTTGCAATCTCTGAGTCCGCTACCGTTTGTATTGAAAGGGATTTTACGGGGTAATGATGCAGTGAGGGCTGTAGAATATAGCGCTCAAGGGATTGTGGTTTCTAATCATGGTGGTAGACAATTAGATGGTGTGATCGCATCCTTAGATGCCCTACCGGAAATCATAGCAGCAGTAGACGGTAGAGCAGGAGTCCTATGAGATGGAGGTATTCGTCGTGGTACAGACATCCTCAAAGCCTTAGCCATCGGCGCAAAAGCTGTCTTCATCGGCGGTCGCCCTGTCTTATGGGGATTGGCGGTATCTAGAAAAACAGGAGTATCTGAAATCATCTCCCTACTCAAAGATGAGTTAACCACCGCCATGGCACTCAGCGGCTGTGCTAATTTGCAAGATATTGATTCAACTTTGTTGATACTCCTACGGGTATCAAAACATCGCCTAGGTCGTTTTAATTAAAAGCCGTGGGATTCTTGCATCTTCGGAATTCCAATGAATTTACCCTCAGCAAGCACTTGACCGTCTGCCCAAGGGCTGCATACCCTCTTTGGAGGACGACTTGTGCGGCTGCAACATCTCTATCCCACCTTCGGCACCCTAACTGTCACAGATAGTAGTACACAAGAACTAAAGCTCCTGCAAGGAAGAAAAGGCTCAATGAGAATAAATATGATTAAAATGGCAATAGACTGAGAGAATAAAGTTTTGTAAAGAAGATAAAAGAAAAGAAAATTTAATGATTTAA
>ERZ1034421.8-NODE-8-length-49493-cov-37.813625_pt1 | contig 49493 bp, 52 predicted proteins | sample MGYA00520600_ERZ1034421 | MGnify/ENA primary metagenome ERZ1034421 (study PRJEB33736, sample SAMEA104288486) | Azolla rubra | place: Australia | collected 1985 | study: EMG produced TPA metagenomics assembly of the PRJEB19522 data set (Is there foul play in the leaf... | reverse complement strand
ATCTTCCATTCATTCATTGATCAAGCCCCAGGGGAAACTGGTAAACTTTTACCTTCCTTAGGTAATAGACCTTGATCATAATTTAGCTGAACCAAGGTTAGGTTTAGCACTGACACATCGAAAAGTCTGTGGTGGTTCTCTTTCTCTAGAGCTATTCCAACATCCTACCAATTGATTGACGGTTATACAAACTTGTCGCCGTCAAGCAGTTTCTCTAATTGAGTTTTTTTACCAACCTATGAAAGTCATGGTTCACCATGCCTTGCATACACCTTCTTTAATCGCTCTACCTTAGACCTGAATTATTACTAATTTGGTTGGGTTGTGCTGTCGCGTAACTCAAGCTACAATTCTTTTAAAACCAAGCATATTGCTATTATCGGGGAGTCTCAACTGCAATGACGAAGCAATTATTTAATAACCGTGTGGCTGTTCTTTTAACCATGCACCAGAAAGAAAAAGTAATTGCCCCATTATTACAGCAAGAGTTAGGAATACAAGTCATAGTTCCGCAAAACGTTAACACCGATGCTTTTGGTACATTTACTAGAGAAATAAAACGTCAATATACACAAATTGCTACTGCGAAACTAAAAGCTGAGAAAGCTTTAGAAATAACAGGAGAAACTATAGCTATAGCTAGTGAGGGTAGTTTTGCTCCTCATCCCAGTTTTCCTTATATTTATGCTAATAGAGAAATTATTGTTTTTTTAGATCAAAAAAATGACTTAGAAATTATTGGTGAGGTATTTTCAACTGATACAAACTTTAATCATCAGGTTGTCAATAATTTACAAGCAGCAGAAGAATTTTCTAGTAAAGTTGGTTTTCCTGAACATGCTTTAGTTATTTGGTTCGAGAAATCAAATCCTGAAAATCCGCAAATTATTAAAGGTATCACGACAAAAGAAGGATTACAAGAATCTGTAAATTTCGCTTTAGAGAATTCACTAGATGGAAAGGTGCATATAGAAACAGATATGCGGGCGCTTTATAATCCGACGCGGATGAGAAATATCAAAAAAGCTACCCAAGATTTGCTAAATAAAATCAATAGTTATTGTCCTCAATGTTCTACACCTGGGTTCAGTATAGCTGAAAAAATCAAAGGTTTACCCTGTGAAATTTGTCATCAACCTACTTTCTTGAGTATGACGGTAATTTATCAATGTCGAAACTGTAATTTCAGGAAAGAAAAGTTATATCCTGAAGGTAAAAAGTTTGCAGATCCTGGACTATGTAACTATTGTAATCCTTAGATAAAAAATTAGACAACTGATAATTGGTAACTGATCTAATAAAGCCTCCTCTTGAACGGTTAATGACAAGAAGAGGTTTGGAGCTAAAGTCCGGTAGGGTAATCGGGCTATTTAATATTTAATATTGATTAGCTATTTCTCCAGTCCTCCTTTAGATAGATAAATCTTCAGCTGTTATTATATGTTGGTTTAATTAGATAAAAAGATCCCTCGCTTTCAGATATAAACGAGGGATTTTAGTATTAAAGTTCGTCAGGTGATCGGAATATTGAATTATTTAGTATTTATTGTATGTATGTTGATTCCTCCATGAGATAGATAAATGTTCCTTAACCAGTTGAAAATCGTATATTAAAGTACTTAAGATGAATTTGATAGAAAATAAAGGACAATTCTTAAGATAAGATTGTGTATAGTTTAATATTTTGATGCTAGAGGAACTTTTTAGGTTGATTGACTTGACCAGAGTTTTACAGTAGTAAAATCATGTACCATGAACACACATCCAGGCGAATGTATACTAGTGTGAAGTATACTAGTGTGAATTGTTACGGAAAATAGATTAAGATTAGGGTTCTATCCTATCAGCCCATTCCGGGTTACGATTGTAGGTTAGCAAAGCTTTGATTAAATATCAATATTGAGTTTTTAAGATTTTATGGACAAAAGTCCACCAGATGGCAGTAGTATCCTCCTCAACGCTTAGGCGAGATTGTCTCCCGGCGTGGGGGAGACATTAGGAGATGTTTATTATGCTCACACAAGATATTCGCAATTTATTGGATATTGCCGACTTAAATCAATTGAAATGTGATTTAAATAGTTTGCAACCAGTAGATGTAGGAGAGTATATTTCGGAATTGCCTGAAAAACAAAGGGCGATCGCATTTCGGGTACTGAATAAAACTCAGGCCATAGATGTCTTTGGGTATTTACCCACAGAAATACAGGAAGAATTGATTCACTCTCTCCACGATATCCAGGTGGTGCAACTTGTGGAGGAAATGAGTCCTGATGAAAGGGCAGAATTGTTTGATGAACTACCAGCAGGGGTAGTCAAACGGCTATTGCAACAACTTAGTAACGAACAAAGACAAGCTACTGCGACGATTCTCGGTTATCCTGAAGGGACTGCTGGGAGGGTAATGACGACTGAATATGTCCGGTTGCGACGGGGATTAACTGTTGGTGAAGCCTTAAGTAAAATCCGCTTGCAAGATGGAGATAAGGAAACAATTTACTATGCGTATGTCACAGATGATAATCGCACTTTAGTTAGTGTTGTTTCTTTACGACAGCTGTTATTTACTTTTCCCGATGTTTTAATTAAAGATATTGCTAGTTCCCACGTTGTCAAAGTGAGAACAGAAAACTCACAGGAAGAGGTTGCCAGAATTATGCAACGTTATGATTTAATTGCGATTCCTGTAGTTGACAGAGAAGATCGATTAGTGGGAATTATTACCATTGATGATGTCATTGACATTTTAGAAGAAGAAGCTACAGAAGATATTCAAAAATTGGCAGGTGTAAGTGGTGATGAAGAAGCTTTATCTCCTCCTTTAGTAACGATTCGCAAACGCTTACCTTGGTTGTTAGCGATTATGGGATTATATATTGGTGCTGCTAGTGCGATCGCACCTTTTCAACAAGTAATTGCTGCTGTACCAGTTCTAGCCGTAATTATGCCCATATTTTCTAACACAGGTGGAACTGTGGGTATTCAAGCCTTAACCGTGACTATTCGCAGTTTAGGTGTAGGTGAAGTCACACCCGAAGATACTTTAAAAATCCTCCGTAAAGAACTTTTAGCCGGATTAGGTACAGCTATTGGGTTATGTATAACTATGATGCTACTTTCCTTAATTTGGGCTCAACCCCAAGAACGGTGGGTAGCATTAATTGCAGGAACAGTGATGGCAACTAATACAATGGTTGCCGTTACCCTGGGAACTTTATTACCAATGGGTCTGAAAAGGTTAAAGCTAGATCCTGCATTGGTGAGTGGTCCATTAGTGACAACAATGTTAGATACCATCGGCTTTTTAACCTTCCTCAGCATGATTTCCATTGCTTTAAAGGTATTCCACCTGCAAGCTTAATAGGTGAGTAATTGGTGATTAGCAATCATGAATTTCTCCTTATTACTGATTCACAATTAGATAAAATCGGCAATCTCAAATTCAAAGTCTTTATGTCTACTACTACCTGGACTCGTCATCATATTCTTTCCCTAGCTGACTTCACAACCAGCGAATATAACGCCGTTTTACAGACCGCTGCTTCATTTCAAGAAGTATTATCACGCCGAACCAAAAAGGTACCAACTCTACAGGGACAGGTGGTAGCAAACTTATTCTTTGAACCTTCAACGCGTACCCGCAGTAGTTTTGAGATAGCTGCTAAACGCTTAAGTGCAGATACCCTAAATTTCGCTGCTGCTACATCTTCCATGACCAAGGGAGAAACCATTCTGGATACAGCAAAGACCTATTTAGCGATGGGAACGGATATTATGGTAATTCGCCATAAAGAAGCAGGAGTACCCCATGTGATCGCCCAAGAAATGGATCGTTTAGGTGTAAAAGTTAGCGTCCTCAACGCAGGTGATGGACAACATGAACATCCATCCCAAGGATTACTTGATTTATTTACAATTTGTACATTAATTGATCCAGCACAACCCAGAATTGAATTATTAGAAGGCAAAAAAATAGCCATTGTTGGAGATATTCTCCATTCTCGCGTAGCCCGTTCTAATATTTGGAGTTTAATCGCTAGTGGTGCAGAAGTTTATCTAGCCGGACCTCCCACATTACTACCTAAATTCTTTGCTGAATATTTAGGACGCACAGAAAATTCTCAGCGTTTATTTACACATTGGCAACTAGAACCAGCCTTAGAAAACGCCGATTTTGTGATGACATTGCGTTTACAAAAAGAACGAATGACAGCGCATTTATTACCAAGTTTAAGAGAATACCATCAACTATTTGGCATTACCCGCAATAAATTAAAACTTTGTAAACCCAACGTTAAAGTTTTGCACCCAGGACCAGTAAATAGAGGTGTAGAAATTAGTTCTGATTTAATGGATGATCCTGAATTTAGCTTAATTCAATCTCAAGTAACGAGTGGTGTTGCTGTGCGAATGGCATTGTTGTATTTTATTGGTAGCGGTAGGGCTTAATTTATACGATTCAGACCAGATAAAAGTAGATTGAGTTAACGCAAAGAAACCCAACATGATCAATGCTTCTGTTGGGTTCCGCTGTGGCTTAAAGCAACCTACTGAGCGTAATGAAAATTTAACATTAGCAGATATGCTAGATGCTAACTTAATGAATGCGGATTTGCGTGGTGTCGACTTAAGCAGTGCTAACCTCACAGGTGCGTGCTTGCGTGGTGCTAACCTACGGGAAGAAAAGAGAATTTACTGTGCCATTCTCCGGGGTACTAAACTCCATAAGGCTGACTTGCGAGGTGCTGATTTAACTGGTGCAGACTTATATAAAGTTGATTATAAAGTTGATCTAAGTGGTGCTAACTTAGGTGAGTCAAGCTTGCGGGGTGCTGATTTGCATGGTGCTAATCTGAGTGGAGCAATTTTATATAATGCGTCTTGAAGCGATATTAATTTTAGGTGGTGCTATTCTTAATGGTGCTAATTTAATGAATGCTAGGTTGGAAAGATCAAACTTCACGGAAGCTGAACTTATAGGTGCTAACTTGCAAGGTACAATTATGGCAGTTACTAAACTAACTAGACCCAATATGAGTCGAGCAAATCTGAGTTTTGCCAGATTAAGTAGAGCAGATTTAAGTCAGGCTAACCTGCGCGAAGCTAACCTTACAGAAGCAGATTTAGTAGATGCCTATCTTGCCAGAACTAACTTAATTGACGCTAATTTAAGTCAGGCAAATTCGATCAGAGCAGAAATTAGTAGTGCAAATTTGATGCATACAAATTTGAGTGAAGCAGTAATTCCTGATGGCACAGTTAACGATTAAATTGGTAATTGGTGATTGATTGGTAATTGGTGATTGGTGGGCAATGCCCACCGGAAGCTTATATTTACTCTCCAGTAATAGAGAGTTCACTCACCCAAACTCTGGGACAAACTCCTCCTGGTGTTAATTCTGCTTCTTTCTCTACATAAACAATTGATTTCAAGACTTCCAAGAAATCACCAGCTACTGTTGCCGACTCGATACTAATTTTCTCACCTTTGTTAACTAACCAACCATCAAAAGGCAAAGAAAACGAACCTTGCAAAGCCTTAACACCAGCATGGAGAGCTTGTAAATCATCAATTAAAATCACATTTTCCGCAGTTTCTAAGCTTAATTCTTGCATGGGTAAGCCATGCAGGCTATCAGGTGTACCTGCGGCAAAAACATGATAAAAATTGGGACCAACGCTCACCTTAGCACCAATACTTGCATTACCTGTAGGTTGGGCATTTAACCTTTTAGCTGTTCCCGCACTATGGAGAAAGCTGGTTAAGACACCTTTTTCTACTAACTTTACCTGACGGGTAGGAGTACCTTCACCATCAAAACTTTCTGCACCGATATTAGCAGGATGTAGGGCATCATCATAAACTGAAAGTAAGGGTGAAGCAATTTCTTTACCGATATCATCAGCCTTTGATAAACTTTGATTGTCAAGGATACTTTGGGCATTAAATAAGTTAGAAAATGCACCCAATAAACTCAAGAAAGCTTCAGCAGAGAAAACTACTCGATATTTACCAGTTTTGATTTTTTCATAATTTAAGTGGCTGATAGTTTTATCAGCAGTTTCTTTTACACAACCTGCAATATCTAAATCAGCTAAATTTTCTTTAATTCGATAAGCACCAGCACTGCGGGGTTTTTTACCTTCTTCTTCAGTTTTGCTATAAAGATAAACAGAAGCTAAGGAATGAGACTCTGTTCTTAAAGCACCTTCACTGTTGAGATAAAAGCGGTCGATATCTCTTTGTGCCAAACCATTATAAGGTACTCCTTTAATTGCAGGATGAGCCGCTAATAGTTCTTTCTCTGCTACTAATAATCTTTCAATTAGTTCTGAGATAGGTGCTTGTAGTGCTTTGTTTTTGGTGGTTTTGGCGATGGGAATGGTCGCTTCTGGACTAAAATCAGGGACGTTTTCTTTTACACCAAAGAAACTCGCTTCATAAGCAGTTTGTAAAGCTAATTCTAATCCTTTCGGATCTATATCTGTGGTACTGGTGACACCCATTGTATTTTCTTCGTTCCAAACCCGAACTGTGACACCGGAACGATTTGAAGCTTTTACTTGTTTGGGTTCTCCTTGGTCAACTTGAACGCTGGTATCGTCTACTGTTGAACCGTAAATATCAAATTTTTGAATGCCTAGTTTGGTGGCATTTTGTTGGGCGTAAGTTGCAATTTCTCGGATGTTAGACATGATTGAATTAATTTGTGATTTTCGACGGCAGATGAACGCAGATAAACGCAGATGATATGGATGGTTTATCTGTGTGCATCTGATGATTCTTATTTGTTGTTTTTATCGTCCACCAACAGTAATGGAATCAACCTTAATGTGAGGTTGTCCAACGGTGGTGTAAATGCTGCCGCTGACTGAACCACAAAAACCGGGAGCTAATTCTAAATCTTGGGAACACATGGAAATTTTGTTCATGATTTCCTTGGCTTCACCAATGAGAGTAGCGCCTTTTAGTGGTTTGGTAAGTTTACCATTTTCTATTAAGTAAGCTTCGTCAACGCTAAAGTTAAATTGACCTGTTGCACCGACACTACCACCACCCATTTTTTTGCAATAAATACCTTTATCAACGGAGGCAAATAAGTCTTCGTTGCTGTAGTTGCCTGTATCAATATAGGTATTTCGCATCCGACTGGCAGCTGCAAATGTGTAATTTTGACGGCGACCACTGCCTGTTCTAGGGTGTCCTGTGCGGACTGAACCTGTTCTGTCAGCCAGGAAGTTTTTGAGAATGCCTTTTTCAATTAATAATGTTCTTTGGGCGGGCATTCCTTCGTCATCCATATCAATTGTGCCGAAGGCGTTATCAGCACGTCCTTCGTCCCATGCTGTTAAACTTTCATGGGCGATTTCTTCGCCTTTTTTATCAGCAAATGGTGTGGTTTGGCGTTCAATTTGGGTAGTTTCTAATAGGTGTCCACAGGCTTCATGGAAAATGACACCACCAAAATGATTGGCCATAATAATGGGGTAAGTTCCTGATTCTACATAATCTGCATAAAGCATTTTACCTGCGGATTCGGCGATTTGTTCGGATGCTTGTTGATAATCCCAAGTTCTCAGGAAGTTAGCATCACTGGTGTTACCTGCACGTTCACCTATGGAGGCGCGGTTGGCACCGTCAGCGCAAAGAATATTAAAGCCGACGGACTGGGTGAGGCGGATATCACGGGCAAATGTGCCATCACTGGCAGCAACTAAGACTTCTTGCCAGTCACGGAAATAGGTAGCACGGCGAGATTGGATGTGAGTAGCTTTTTTGTTAAGTTGGGCAGTACCCTCAAGGAGGATTTCTCCCATTTCGCGGATAGAACTGCACAGAGGTAGCCAGCCGTCTTTACCACGTTTGGTGGCGTAGTCTCTAAGTAATTCTAGGTTAATTTCGGGTATGAAAGCACTCGGTCCTGGCAGTTGTAATCCCAGGATGGAAAGACCTTTTTCTAAAGCTGCTTTTAAACCGACAAATGTCAGGTTATTGGTGCTAACGTAACAGTCAGCCTTACCGCGAAATACTCTCACTCCTGCACCTGTGGCTAAACTAGGTGAAATACTGGTGATGATGTCGTCTTCTGCCAAGCAGCTAATGTAGTTACGACGTTCTAAAAATAATTCGATAAAGTCCGCACCTGCGGCACGTCCCAGTCCCAAAAGGATTGCCAGAGGCGCTTCCCAAGTTTCATCAAATCGTTCTGTGGTTGATGAATATTGTAGGCTGGGGAGTTGGTTTGAGAGAAGTAAGGTATTTGTAAGCATGAATAGCCTCGTCTGCTGGCGTGATTCAGATATCTGACAGAAGAAATCCTGGTGACATTAGTCTAACAAATCCATGAAAGCGAGTGTTGGCATTTAGATAGTAGGGTTTTCCGCCATGTTTTCAAGATGTTATTATTTACCTAATACTTAGAAATAGTGGACTTTTAAAAATACCATAGGATTGTATAATTTATTTTCTAGATGTTTCCAGAGATGTTGTTTTGCTGGTGTTACTGACTAAATATACCAATTCTACGAAAAAATAATTAAGGTGAACTGTTAGAAATTTAATGATAATAACTCATTTGTTAATAACCGATATAGGATTGTTATATGGCACTATTTAAACCTGAAGATTGCTTAATTTTAGTTGTAGATGATGTAAAATTAAATCTCCAAATCGTTGCCAAAATTCTAGATAATGTAGGCTATGAATGTAGCTTTGCTTCTAATGGCTATCAAGCCTTGAAACGAGTGAGATCTGCTCGTCCAGATTTAATCTTATTAGACTTAATGATGCCAGAAATGGATGGTTTGGAAGTATGTGAAAAAATTCAAGCTAATCCAGAGTTGTCAGAAATTCCAATTATATTTATATCTGCTAGTCAGGAGCAAGAGCATTTACTTCAAGCTTTTCAAAAGGGAGCGGTTGATTATGTCGCAAAACCATTTCATAGTGCGGAACTTTTGGCTCGTGTGAGAATGCACTTGGAGTTAAAATATTCACGGCAAAAATTGAAGAATTTATTGCAGGAACAAGTAGAATTAGTCAAACAATTAGAAACTTTAGCCAATACTGATCCCTTAACTGGAGTGTGGAATCGTCGTTATCTTCTGATGATAGCAGAGCAAGAAATAAAGCGCAGTCAGCTATATAATTTTTCTTTTGCTGTACTCTTAATAGATATTGACCATTTTAAGAAAATTAATGATACTTATGGGCATAGTATAGGGGATGATGTAATTATATTTATGACTAAAACAGTTCTCTATCATTTGCAGAGTACAGATTGTTTTGGTAGGTTTGGTGGTGAAGAGTTTGTTGCGTTATTGCCAGAAACAGATATGGATGAAGCCATGATAGTGGCTGAATGTATCAGAGAAAATATTAAAAATCAGTATATTACTTTTGAAGAACAAAAAGTATCAATCACAATCAGTATTGGTGTTTCTAGTTATAGGATAGGAGATAAAAATATTGATAGTATTCTTCGACGGGCCGACCAGGCGCTTTATCAAGCGAAACATGAAGGACGTAACCGGGTGATATCATGTCCATTGGAATAGTTATTATCAGCAGATTTTATGCTTTTAAGTTGTACAAATGGCATTTCCCTAATTTTTGCTCTTTCGGCCCTACTTAATAATAGACTTGTCCATTATTTAGCAATCTATCTAAAAGAGATCGTAAACTAAAGATAAAATTGTAAAATCAATCAGTAAGTTAGTTACAAGGAATGAAGATGCTGAAATTATATCAGTGGGAACTATCTCAATATTCAGAGAAGGTGCGTCTAATCCTTGATTATAAAGGTTTGGAGTATGGTAAAATTGAAGTTACACCGGGGATTGGACAAGTTGAATTGTTTCGTTTGACTGGTCAAAAACAAGTTCCAGTGTTAAAGGATGGCCATAGATATATTGTAGACTCTACAGAAATAGCTAAGTATTTAGACTCAGAATATCCAGAGAACCCTCTGTTACCAAAAGATCCAAAAAAACGTGCTGCGGCTTTATTGATGGAAGATTGGGCGGATGAGTCAATAGGTGTTAAGGGTAGAAAATCTCTATTTGCGGCAATTAGTCAAGATCAAAATTTCCGCAAGTCTTTATTACCTGTTTCAACACCAGATATACTCAAAAGTATGGTTGAAGGTGTCCCTACTGATTTTCTGAATGTGTTGGGTTTAGGAGTTGGTTTTAGTCGTGATGTAATTAATTCTGCAATCGCTAGTTTAAGACAAGATTTAGAAATCCTCACGGAATTATTATCAGATAGTCCTTATCTGTTGGGAGATGAACCATCTATAGCTGATTTAACAGTGGCGGGATTGTCGATATTATTGAAATTTCCACAAGGGCCTTATTTAGATTTACCAGAGTCTCTCAGAGGTAAAGGGTTGCCTATTTTAGCGGATAATCCTGATTATGAACCATTTTTCACCTGGCGTGATCGCCTCTACGCCCAATTTAGAAAACCCTTATCAGGTAAACCTGCTGCTGGAAGTGCACCAACTTCAATTCAAATTGATTAAGTAATTGATAGGTGACAGGTGATAGGTGACAGGTGACAGGTGACAGGTGACAGGTGACAGGTGAGAGGAAAGAGTTATAACCAATTAATTCCAATTACCAATCACCAATGACTAATGACTAATGACTAATGACTAATGACTAATGACTAATGACTAATGACAAATACAATGAATGCACGACAAGCATTAGGTTCAGTCATCGAAGGTTCTCTAACTGGGGGTTTAGAAGTTAGATTACACCCGGATATTTCTGTAGAAGATATGCGGGTGGGTAAATTCCTGGTGGTACAAGGGGTGCGCGCGCGCTTTTTCTGTATGCTGACAGATGTATCATTAGGTGCTGCAAATGCGCGAATTATTGCTAGCCCTCCTGGTTGGGAAGATACATTTTTGCGAGAAGTTTTAGCCGGAAGTGGTACCTATGGAATGATCAACATCTCACCAATGTTGATGTTTACGCGAGAATCTAATGAATCTTTCTCCTCCACCAACGGTAAATCACTCAATCCCTTTATTCCATCTGCTAGTGGTTTAGCATCATTTAAACCCCAAACCAGCACGACGATCGAATTGCTACCTGTAAAAACCATTCCTAGTCACTTTAGCCAAGTTTATGAAGCCAGTGAAGAAGATTTCCGCAAAGTATTTGGGTGGGAAGATGACCCCCACAGAAAAAACTTCTCTATCGGTAAACCCTTAGATATGGATGTACCGATTTGTATTGATTTAAATCGGTTTGTGGAACGGAGTAATGGCGTTTTTGGTAAATCTGGAACTGGGAAATCTTTCCTAACTCGCTTACTTTTAGGTGGTGTAATTCGCAAAACTGCGGCTGTTAACCTGATATTTGATATCCACTCAGAGTATGGCTGGGAAGCAGTCGCAGAAGGTAAAGAAGTTAATACCGTCAAAGGTTTAAAACAATTATTTCCTGGTCAAGTCGAAGTATACACCGTTGACCCCGAATCAACAAAGCGTAGGGGAGTAAGAGATGCTCAAGAAATCTATCTTAGCTATGAACAAATTGAAGTTGAAGATATTAAATTATGTGGTAGAGAATTAGGACTTTCAGATGCAGCTTTAGATAATGCCAATATCCTCTGCAATGAATTGGGAAAATCTTGGATTACACAATTGTTCAATATGACAGGTGAGGATATTAAGATTTTTTGCAATGACAAGCCAGGACATCCAGGTTCAATTACTTCCTTACAGCGCAAGCTATTACGTTTAGATAGGTTGAAATATATGCGGGCGGTGAGTCCCCTAAACTATAGTAATAAAATTTTACAATCGTTAGAAGCAGGCAAAAATGTGGTTGTGGAATTTGGTTCCCAATCAAATATGCTATCTTATATGTTGGTGACAAATATGATCACCCGACGCATTCACGAGCATTATGTTAAAAGAGCAGATAGGTTTCTGCAAAGTAAAAATCCTCTAGATCGGCCAACGCCATTAATGATTACAATTGAGGAAGCACACCGCTTTCTTGACCCGGCCGTGGTACAAAGTACAATTTTTGGAACTATAGCTAGAGAACTGCGGAAATATTTCGTAACACTTTTGGTAGTTGATCAACGCCCGTCGGGGATAGATAATGAAGTTATGTCCCAAATTGGTACTCGCATCACTGCTTTGCTTAACGACGAAAAAGATATTGATGCAATTTTTACAGGTGTATCTGGTGCAGGAGCTTTGCGTTCAGTCTTGGCTAAGTTAGATTCCAAGCAACAAGCTTTAGTGTTAGGTCATGCTGTTCCTATGCCAGTGGTTGTGCGTACCCGTCCTTATGATTCAGCTTTTTATAGGGAAATTGGCGACCAAGTTTGGGAAGACAAGTCAGATGCTGAAGTTTTTGCAGCTGCAGAACTAGCCAAAGCCGACTTAGGTTTTTAGTAATTCCCAGGGTGTAGGGGTGTAAGGCTGTAGGGGAAAAATTAATTCTTCCTATTGAACTCCTGACAACTGACAAATTACCATTTAGTAACATCCCTCCATCAGGGAAGCCTCACAAGTTCGGTTATCCGGCTACTTATAAGCAACAGAAGAGGCGTTTTTCACGTCACTATAAAAATAGTTAGCCTTTTTAAGGAACTTCAAAATCAGCTTTAACACACAGCACACTTTGGTTTATAATAGAAAGATTTATCTGTTTCTCTTTACTATCTGCCAAACTTGCCGTACCATTGAAAAGTAATACTCATACTGACTTCGTGTTTTACAGTTGCTGTCAGCGACTGAAGGAAAAAAGAATTCTTGAAAACAAACCAGTGTGCTTCTAAGATTTTCCAAAATTGAGGAAGGGTAGGGAAACCCATCCCAGGGTAATACCGTCTTGACAATAGCTATATAAATTAATTGCTTATAGTAGCTCACCTCTGTCGAGTGATGTTTATGCCACCCTTCTCAATTCACTCTAGTTGAGAAAAGATTCCTTGTGTTTAGGGAGTAGAGGATAACGCGCCAATGCCTACTGTTAACACGCAAACTGAAAACCTGAATACCAAATTCACGGCTGATATGGTGCGAACCTATCTGCGAGAAATTGGTCGTGTACCACTGCTAACCCGTGAACAAGAGATTGTGTATGGGAAGCAAGTGCAGCAAATGATGACGCTGCTGGACGCTAAAGAAGTTTTGGCAAAAAAACTAGACCATGAACCTAGTTTACCAGAATGGGCTGCCCATGTTAACCAATCGGAAACCGAAGTTAAGCAGACGGTAGCACAAGGTAAGCGAGCCAAGCAGAAAATGATTGAAGCGAATTTGCGCTTGGTTGTAGCTATTGCTAAAAAGTATCAAAAGCGAAATATGGAATTTCTGGATTTAATCCAGGAAGGAACTTTGGGATTAGAAAGAGGTGTGGAGAAATTTGATCCCATGCGGGGTTATAAGTTCTCGACCTATGCTTACTGGTGGATTCGTCAAGCGATTACGAGAGCGATCGCCCAACAAGGTCGAACCATCCGCTTACCCATCCATATTACCGAAAAGCTGAACAAAATTAAAAAAGTGCAACGTGAGTTGGCGCAAAAGTTGGGAAGGTCTCCTTCACCTACAGAAATCGCCAAAGAACTAGAATTAGAACCTGCTCAGATTCGTGAATATCTGAACATGGCGCGTCAACCAGTATCTTTAGATGTGCGAGTTGGTGATAATCAAGATACCGAACTCCAAGAAATGCTGGAAGATGAAGGGCCATCACCAGAGTATTACACAACTCAGGAATTCTTGCGCCAAGACCTGAATAACCTGTTAGCAGAACTAACACCCCAACAGCGTGAAGTTTTAGCATTGCGCTTTGGATTAGAAGATGGTAATGAAATGTCCTTGGCGAAAGTTGGTGAACGCTTAAACCTCAGCCGTGAGCGAGTCCGTCAACTGGAGCATCAAGCTCTTGCTCATTTACGTCGCCGTCGCGCCAATGTTAAAGAATACGTTGCCAGCTAAAAGTGTAGACAAGCAGCTGCTTGTCTACACTTTTAGCTGTACGCCTCCTGAATTCAGGGGGCAATTTTTTTGTGCGTTGTCAGTGGTCAGTGGTCATTTGTTATAAGTAGCTAGGTGCAATTAAATATAAAACGTTCCACTATGTTTCCACCAGTTTTACTACTAGCTGTCATACCCTCTATAAGTTTTATATGTAATTACGACCATCTACTTATAAACAAGCTTTGGATATTAAAATCGAATATGGAGATAGATATTCTCAAGCCTTAACCTACGTTCCTTTAGGAACACTAGCAACAGCACAAAAAGACTATACAGCAGCAAGAGGGAATTGAGAGAGAATTGGCAGAAGGCGTTAGAGATATATATTGAATATAAGGATGAATATCGGGTGAATATTACTAGGGATATTTTAGAGAAATTACCAGAGTGATTTAATTTTGACTGTTAAACTACTGTAATGTTGGATGATACAGTGAAACAATATCCAGAGGTGATGAGTGAGTGAAAGACACAGACAACTTTCCTTATGATTTGACTGCGTCTCGATGAGTCAAAAATTATTGAATATGAAGAAGTTTATCCGGGAATTGTTCTTGATTTTAATGAACAGAATCAGGTTGTAGGTATTGAAGTTTTACAGTTAATAAGTAGGATAAATTTGACTAAAAAGAATATCAAAGTTGAAAATTATCAATCTTGGATTCTAGTATTAGCATGATAAATGCTGGAGAAATTACCGGTGTTCTGATGAATTTAATCCTGCTTGCAATACTTCTAAGACCTTAACCATATCTCCTGCTAATCATGAGGTTATAGATAACCATAAACCCGGCATAACTTGACTTTTAATAATTCCATCTACATCAGTTTGTAGTGATATATATTCACTCTCATGTAACTGAAACCAGTCTAATTTACTTTCTAAGCTCTGCCAAACAATATATTCTTGAATACCGTTGCGCTTATAGGCTTTTTCTTATCATATAGCTGATAAGCTGCACTGCTGGCAGCAATTTCTGCTAGTAATTCCGGTGCGCCTTCAATATAATCATCATCAGTTATCCGCGAGTTTCCCCCCAAAGCTGCCTCAATTCATAAAACTCCATCTGGTTGGGGTTCATTATCTTGATCTAGTCTGAATAGTGGGTTCGATTCCTAATTTGATTCCGGGAGTATAAATTTGATAATTTCCTAACCAAATCATAAATTTGCCATGAGGTACTGCATGACGTTGAAAGCGTAAGGGTGAGGCAACGTAAACTACTCCTTCGATTAATTCAGCTTTTTTAATATCGGGACTTTCAGCATAACGACGTTCAAATTCATGGCGTGATAAGCGCTCGCCATTTTCTAAAGATAGAATTTGAGGAGTTGGGTTAGTTTGTGGCTGCTCCATCACCATTTGGTATACTTCCAGGAATTACTTTCAATCATCCCAAGTAAAATTATCAGGTCATCTGTCAATTAATTTTTGGGCTTCGGCTTTGATGTTTTTTCCATAGGTTGAGCTCAAATCTCCCTCTCTGGTTACATTGTAAGCGGAAAATCCGCATAATAATAATATAATATATATTGGCGTAAGAAACTTTACCAAAACTCGGAAACTGTTTCCATATTACCATTATTGTCTTTTTATAAGTTATTTAGGGCTTCCACTCCGGGGGTATAATCGGGCATTAATTCCCGCCCCATAGCTTGGATTTCGCTGCTAGTGAGTTGCATAAGCGATTCAGGCTTTTTACTGAGTGGTGTCAAAATTAACTACATCTCAGACATTAGCATTTCACTTCCCCTATAATTTTCCCTCATCTCGTCCGAAATCCCCAGACTTGCTGTTGTAGCTAACAATAGCCAAGCAAATGGGACTGTGGGTGCAATCTCGCTGATCACAATTTGCTTATTGCTTATACAAATCACGAAAGGTATCAAAATGGTCAATAGAGCAAAAAATCTGATTATTTCACACTGAACATGACATCTAAAAATGTCAATTTCAAGATATATCGATATAGATTTTATTTCTAGTGTAAAAAATATATTTTCCATACCCCAAAAGAATTAATTGTTGGGGAGAAGCATGAAATTATTAAGGCTTAATATTGTTCGATGAGCAAGCAAAAATCTATAAAAACTTCATTTCTTGATGGTTCTTGACTCCAGATCTTATATATAAAACCTTTGAGGGAATCACGCAATATCAGTATTTAGTTAAGATTAAAGCAAATTGCAGGTAAGTAATTAGTTTTATTACAGGAGAAATCACGTGCTTAAAAATATTTCTAAATTCATTCCCTCTCGTCAGTTAAAATTTACTGTTATTGGACTACTTGTTACTAGTGGGATTTTAGGTTTGGGTGTAATTGGGGAAATGAGGAAAATAAACCTGAAATCTACCGCTATAGTAGCCGACTTACCAGGCTATACAAATCAAATTCAAGTTAGTGATACAAATTCTGTTTTGTCGCAGCCGAAAGATATTAGAGAACAAAAAATTCAAGTGCAATTAAACAGTCTTGCTTCTAAGAATTTATCATCTCAATCTGTAATCATAAATATTCCCAAAACAATTCCCACAAATACAACACAATTACAAGGCACATCACCAGTAAATTTTCCTGAAAAAGATGGAATTTATCTTTATGGTCAGTCCTCAGCACCAAACCAGTTAGGACAAGGTTATATTGTCTTTCAAAAACATCAAGGTAAGGTAATTGGTGCATTGTATATGCCCAGTTCTGAGTTTAGCTGTTTTCAGGGTACGCTTGCTAAGTCGGGAGAATTGGCAATCACGGTAACTAGTTCTCCGGGTGAAGCTGGTTTAACTCAAGTTTCAACAGCTAGTAGAATATTCAGGTTGACTGATGAAAATGCTATCACTTACGCCCATTCCATAGCACTGCAAGACTATCATCAGTTAAATTCCGTCAGTGCTAATGAGCAGCAAATTTTACAGGCTTGTAGTCAAGATTTAAGCGGTGCTGGTCAGTAGTTTAATACTCAATTCCAGCTTGGGCTTTAATCCCTTTATCTCGAAAAGGATGCTTAATTAAGGTCATTTCTGTGACTAAATCTGCTTTTTCAATTAAAGCTGGTGGTGCGCCTCTACCTGTGAGGATGATATGTTTATCTGGTGGTTTTTGGACTAAACCGGCTAATACTTGCTCAACTTCTAAGTAACCTAGTTTGAGTGCAATGTTAATTTCGTCCAATAGTACCAGTTTAAAATCTGGGTTGCGGATGAATTCTAATGATTTGTCCCAAGCAGCACTGGCTTTATCTAAATCGCGATCACGATCTTGAGTTTCCCAGGTAAAGCCTTCACCCATTGCATGAAATTCTAGTTGGTCTGGCCAATGGCTGAAAACCCGCTTCTCTGAAGGTTCCCAAGCACCTTTGATAAATTGAACGATCGCTACTTTGTATCCATGACCAAGCGATCGCATTACCATTCCCAAAGCAGCAGTAGTTTTACCCTTACCATGACCAGTATTGATAATAATTAACCCTTTTTCTGGTATGGCTTTGGCTATACGTTTATCCTGTATTTCCTTGCGTCGCTGCATCTTTTGGCGATACTGGTCGTCATTCAGGGATGATGATATTACCTCATCGATCAAACGCGAAATCTCTTGATCTGAATTTAATTCTTCTGGGGTGTCGTTTTTCATCTATATATTTTATCCAGCAACAAATTTTACAAATCAAAATTTACGTTTCTCCGTAATTTCTACAGTTAGTTACTTATTTATTGTTATTAACAATAACATTATTTCTACTACCAAAGAAATAAATTAATCTCTTGTTGACATTTTAATAAAAAGAACCTTAAGTTTCACCTACATAGAGACGTTAAACGCACAGAAAATGAATAAGCAAATTTAACTAAAGGGTTAACAATCCTTTAACCCTTGTCTGGAGAGGCTTTTAACAAAGCTGTAATTTACCCAAATAGGTAATTATTGTGATTTTTAACCCAGATGCTGACCCTATGTATCAAGAAGACTTGAAACAATTGCTGAAAAGCTAGATAACATTAGATGCGGGGTATTTACCATTTATTTAAAAGTGAGCAAAAATGTCAAAACTGCAAGGTAAGAAAATCACACCCATGCCCATATCAGCGGGTATTACTGTAGTTGATTTAATTAATGAATACTTCACCGCGTATAATTCAGCCCGGTTGCGCGAAGCTTGTAAACTGCTGAGTCAAGATATCTTTCAAGCAGGTGTAACAGTTGGGGTTAGTCTTTCCGGGGCGATGACACCAGCGGGTTTTGGAGTTTCCGCCCTTGCGCCTTTGATTCGTCATGGTTTTATTGACTGGATGATTAGCACTGGTGCAAATCTTTACCATGATGTACACTATGCTTTAGGTTTTGAACTGTTTGCTGGTAGTCCGTTTTTAGATGATGTAAAATTACGGGAAGAAGGAACAATAAGAATTTATGACATTATTTTCGGTTATGATGTGCTGTTAGAAACTGATGCATTTATCCGCAAAGTTCTACAAGCAGAACCTTTTCAAAAGCGCATGGGAACGGCTGAGTTTCATTATTTGCTGGGTAAGTATGTGCGGGAAGTAGAAAAGCAATTGGGTGTGCAGCATTCCTGCTTATTAGCTACAGCTTATGAATATGGCGTACCGATTTATACTTCCTCTCCTGGGGATAGTTCTATAGGGATGAATGTGGCGGCTTTGGCTTTAGAAGGTTCAAGGTTGGTGTTAGATCCAGCTATTGATGTAAATGAAACATCTGCGATCGCCTACGGTGCGCGAGAAACCGATGGTAAAAGTGCCGCTGTAATTCTCGGTGGTGGAAGTCCTAAGAACTTTTTGTTGCAAACTCAACCGCAAATTCACGAAGTTCTCGGATTGGAAGAAAGGGGACATAATTTCTTTGTCCAGTTTACCGATGCGCGTCCAGATACAGGCGGTTTATCGGGTGCGACTCCAGCGGAAGCGGTGAGTTGGGGTAAGATTGACCCAGATGAGTTACCCAGCACCATTGTTTGTTATACCGATAGTACGATCGCTATACCTTTAGTAACGGCTTATGTGTTGAATCAGTGTCAAGCTCGTCCTGTGAAGCGGTTGTATGATAGACGGGAAGCATTGTTAGAGACTTTGCAAAAGGATTACCTTGCGGCTAAAGACAAGCCAGTTGTTAAGGAAGAAGGTACTGAGGAAGTACCTTCTTATCGTTGCGGTACACCGATTAAACGTTAAGGTTTTACTTCCATGCGATCGCCTCAAATATTATTCTAAAGTTTGCTGAAGGCGATCAGTTTCCCAGCCCAAAATAAATATTTATTATCAATGATTTCTGATCTTTGGGAGTGCAATCACCTATAGATTTCTAATCACCTATTTGTTTCTAAATAGTGTCTATCAGAAATTGACTGAAAATATTAGCCAAACTAATTCAGTTCTGTCTTCCAGTATTTTTTTTTAGTCAGTATTTCTTTTTCACCAGATGAGAGATTCTTGGGTAATATTCACCAGATAAGAGATTCTGGGGTAATATTGGTTTCTGGATACCTATCTTGATAAAGTAAAATTCAAAATTCCTTTTCATCAAATCTTTTTTCTGTATGGTTAAATACTTCATTTATGATATCAATAAATATTTCTTATGCTCATAGATAGCTTCAATTTTAGCTAATTGATTTAGTCTTTCTTCTCTGTCATCTTCTTTAAATACTCCTTCTAATTGATTTTATAAATCTCTTTGATAAGTAACGAATTCTAGTTTTAACTTATCCAGTTGGTAATCAAGTAATATGAGAGTTGCATCTAGATCAAAAGTTATTAATGAATGATGTACTTAATCTATAATTCATGCCTTCTTTATTTCCTGTAATACTTCTGTTTTCACTATCAACTCTGATGACAATATCGTCTTCTAAAGCGATGGATAAAATAAACTCAAATTAAATTGACTGTCTTCAATCGGTAATATTGCTTCGTTCAGCATTTATAGTATTGTTGATCTCCCTGAACCATTTTTATTTTACCAATCAAAAGATTTACGTCTTGATTGAGTGTCCATGAAGAATGATTTCCCCAGAAATTTTTAATTTCAACTTTTCTTATATACATGAATGTTTACTTTATGATAGGATTGCAAACTTTGCTAATAAACTTCAGTAAGTCTTATTCTACAACTTGCGCTAAATCCTCATTGTCAATGAGAGATTATACCAAATGCTCTGGCAATGTCAGCCGAAATTGATATTATTCTACTATTCAACAACAAAAAATACCCATGCAGTTATTTATCTGGGTGGGTTATTAAATAAAATCTGCAATTAAATCATCAAATATTCCCGTAAACAGGAACTGCTGCGGCACGTACATCTTTAGCTGCTTCTGAAGCTAAAAAGCAGATAAATTGAGCGATAGATTCCGGTTTTACCCATTTATCTGCATTGTCTGCACCCATCTCTTCCCGGTTGGTGGGGGTGTCAATGAAATTAGGGAGGACACTATTAGCGGTGATGTTAGTTCCTTTGGTTTCGTCTGCGATCACTTTCGTTAAAGCTATCACACCAGCCTTAGCCGCAGAGTAAGCCGCTAGTTGTCCCGCAGGTTCAGCACCAGCACGAGAACTCACAGTAACAATACGTCCATAGCCATTTTCTAACATACTTTTGAGACTATATTTGCAAGTCAAAAAAGTTGTATTCAGATTTAATTCTGATACGCATTTCCAGTCATAAAAGCTGTATTCGTGAGTCTTACCCATCGAAAACCCACCCACCAAATGAATTAACACATCAACCTTTGTCATCCGGCTGATAAGTTTATCTACAGATGCTTCATCTTCCAAATTAGCAGGAATAAAGTGAATTCTAGCAATATCGGCTGGTGAGATAATTCCTTTGAGACATTCTACATCTTTAGGGCTACGATAAGGAATTGTCACCTCAGCACCTTGGGCTAAAACTGCGGGTGTGATACCTAAAACCAGTCCACCAGTACCACCAGTGAGTAAAACTTGTTTACCTTTCATCAAAAATGCACTCTTTTGATCTTCATAATTTTATGATAGCGCGATCACTTTAAGTTTAAGTTATGGATATCTTTTACTACCTGCACCTACTACACCGATTTTATGACGATAGGAAAGTTCAGCACCAAACCACCCGGTAATGCTAGTTAATGTCCCCACAATCAGGGAAAGTAACAAACCCCAAGGTAGTATAGGTGACTCAGGATCACCCCAACGCAGGATGAAATTGAGGGCCGTGAAAACTAGAATAGAAATGTTCACAATCAAATGTACCCAGCCTGCGGTACGTTTGCGAACTCTTTCAATTTGTAAAAAATCGCTCATGCCAATTACTGAAGCGATGATACCAGTAACTAAACCTAGTCCTATTAACCACACAGAAGCCCTAGCCCAGAATAAATCTCCTGTTAACCAATAGCCAAAGTCACTACCTAAAGCTGCGGCTAAAAAGGCGATAGGAAAGATGATACTGAGGGGATGTAGGGGATGTCCAGCGATGGCCACTGTGCTGGGTACACCACTATCTAGATACTCTCTATCGTCGCTTTCAATAACTGGTGGGACATTGGGAAATGGTGTCGAATTTCGTTCTGTAGTTTCCATTCTTTCACATCCTCTGATTCAGCAGTAGGAATTTTATGAACATCAGCCTCAGCTTGTAAGGTTAATTTGCCTTTTTCTAACTCTAATTTATAGACTCGTAGACTCATTCGTCCTAAATCAAAGTTGCTCAAATTCAAAATTTCACCTGTTTCTGCTATCAAAGCTTGTGTTAATTCTGGTTAAATTTGTTAACTTTTCCCATCCTCAACATTTTCCAAAGAAATGTTTTTACCATTAGCACTAATAGAAGGAACTGCGGAAAAGCCAACTTGTTTAATTTTACCAGTTACTCTTAATAAGATGCTGGTATTGAGGATAACTTTACCCTCACCAGGTAGATGAAAATCTATGTATTGGGGCGTAATCGGTGTTTCTTGACTATTGACAGTGATTTGGTGATTTTGCAATTTATCCCGAACCTATTCTGAATTAAACGCTCGATTAATATCCGCTTCTGTTAAAACAACTTCAGCTTTCCCTATTGTTGGTTTTGTCAGTTCAATTGTCCCGAGAGCAACACCTATAAGACTAATAGCAACGCTGGTAATTTGCATTTCTTCTGTCATGCGGAGGTCTTTTTGGATGACCAAACCCTCACGAGCAATGTGTACTTTTTCAAGTTCTCCCTAAATCAGTTTGAGTGCTTCAGTTTTAATGCTGGCTTCTAAATTTTCTACTTCATCCAATTGGCTAGATAATCCTATTTCAGCGGCTTTCTTCAGTGCTTTTTCTCCTATCCCTGGTGTGTCTGCCATTATGAGCTAATTTGTTAACTCTCTTTGAGACATTTTATAAAAAAAACTATAATAATTTATCTCTCCTTAGAGAGATAAGGAAATAAAAATTCTTATAACCTAAAGTAGTAGAAGTAAACATAATTAACAGCTATTTTTTTTGTAATCATTTATAGTTTTATATCCTGAGTTATGAAGGTAATCGTTCAAAAGAAAGATGCAAATTATCTCATTCTTATGCGAACCTGGGATTGGTAATAAATACGATTACTTTGGCTAGGAGAACTCAGAATGGTTGTAACTTTAGATGATACCAGACGAAACGCTATAGCAGTAAAATTAGCAGATATGAAATTACTGCAACAGTTGCTTATTGATAATGACGAACGATTTTTGAGAGAATGTACAGATGGAGAAATTGCTGATAGTCTCCGCAGAATGCTAGATGATGATCGCAAAAATCTAGCCATTCTTGATACTGTATTGGTTCAATATGGCATCCACAAAGATGCAGATTCAACTGCACAAGAAGTGGTACAAACAGTTCGCCAATTCATGGAAGGTAATGAATTAAGTTTCTTTGAGAAAGTATTTCAGCATGAGTTATTGAAACATCAACAAGTAATGAATGGTCTGACAATTCATAAAGCTGTACAGAAAGTTGGTGCTGATGTCATGGCTGCAATTGGCCCTTTAAATACGATCAATTTTGAAAACCGCGCTCATCAAGAACAACTGAAAGGAATTTTAGAAATTTTGGGTGTGCGGGAATTGACTGGACAAGATGCAGACCAAGGAATTTGGTCTAGAGTTCAAGATGCGATCGCAGCTATTAGTGGTGCTGTAGGTAGTGCTGTCACCCAAACTTCTGACAAACAGGATATGAATATCCAAGATATTCTGCGTATGGATCACAATAAGGTAAATATCTTGTTTACAGAATTACTACAAAGCGATAACCCTCAAAAAATTCAAGAATATTTTGGACAAATCTTTAAGGATCTCAGTGCCCATGCAGGTGCGGAAGAGGAAGTTGTCTATCCTACAGTACGTCCTTTTTACGGTGAAGAGAATACTCAAGAATTATATAATGAACAAGCCCGCTGGGGTCCAGCACTTGAGCAATTGAGAACTATTAGCCCTTCTGTACCTGAATTCAAAGACAGAATTAGACAAATATGGGATGAAATTGGTGACCATATTCGCCAAGAAGAAAGCACAATGTTTGCGTCTATTCGCAACAATATGAGTAGTCGAGAAGCTGAGGAATTAGCTACACAATTTAAAGCTGCTAAGGGCAGAATTCAAGAAAGAATGGGAGGGACTAGAACAGAAGCAACTGTCTAGAATTTATTAGAAAATCATATCCCCGACTTCTATAAAAAATCGGGGATATTGTTGTTCATTATTTGATTCACCCAATACCTAACATTCGATTAACTTGTGCTGATTGTAATGGTTTTCGTTCTATGTGTTAAAAACATTGAACTTTATGTAGGTATATAGAGGCGGTTTTAAAACTAGTGAGATTCAGTCCAACCATATCTTCATACACGCAATCTTGAGGAATCTTAATATCTAAAACTAATTCTTATAGTTTATTTTGTTCAATCACAAATTCTCAGATATTTTAGAAAAACTTCTCGTCTCTTAGAAGGCACAGTTAATAAATACCAATTATTATTAATTAATAGGTTGTGGTGATGATTCTAGACTTTCTATTGGTGGCATGATTAATAGAGATGAGGTTTTTATTGTCCAATCCTGCTCCGCTTTGTCTTGTTCCGTTGTCATTAAGTGTTTCGTAAATAATTTCTTGTGCCATGTTTTTCAGCTGGAGATAATTTATTGCACTAGATGAGGTTAGAGTAAAGCAATAACGCAACCTCTACAACATCACATATTTATAAATAAATTCTCAACGCATAAAATTAATTAATATCTTTGTTGTTGACGCTGAATGTCCAGCAAGTGTATTACAATCATACCTGATTACAACTCAATGCTGGAAAAGGCATTTATTTTAAGTAAGTGGGTGTTAAAAATTGTCGTTATGACAAAAGAGGTGAACCAGCGCGGTCTTGGGAAGCAGCTGCGGTGGAAGGGTTTCCGGGCATAAACTAAGTGGCGTGGTTTCGCCCATGTAGGCACTTCGCCTTCCCGAAGGGCAAAAGGCACTCATGGAAGAGTGAAGAGGTTTTCAGACTAATTGACATTTTGTTACATACTTTTGTTTTTTCACGTCGTTCTACTTATTTTCCAGTATTTATAAGCCGCATAAGCCAAGGTCACAACCCCGGTAACAATTGCAGATTCATCAACTTCAAATTGGGGATGATGTAGAGGATGATTAATGCTGCGATCTTCGTAGCCTACACCCAAACGAAACATGGAACCGGGAGCGTGTTCTAAATACACGGAAAAATCTTCAGCCCCAAGGGAAGGTTCTGGTAAAACTTGAATGCGATCAGTTGTCCAAGCTTCTTCTGCGGATGACTGCAATAATTTTGTTAGCGCGTAATCATTTTGTACACTGGGTACACCTTGACGATAATTAACTTGATATTTTGCACCGTAAGAATTGCAAACATTAGCAACAATATTTTCAATCCAACTTGGCAGTTGAGTGCGAGTTTCTGGATGGAGCGATCGCACCGTACCTAATAACTGTACTTGATCAGCAATTATATTTGGCGCTCTCCCACCATGAATCTTACCAATACTCAACACCACTGGACGCAAAGGATTTTGAGTGCGGCTAATAGCTTGTTGCAATGAAGTAATAACTTGGCAAGCAATCCAAATTGCATCAATAGCTTCATGGGGACGCGCACCATGTCCAGACTCACCAATAATCATAATCTCCAAATCATCTGCTGCTGCTGTCAATGCACCATAACGAATCCCAACATAACCAGCAGGAATAGAAGGAAAAACATGAACACCTAAAATTGCCGAAACATGGTTCATCACCCCATCTTTTACCATCCAGCTTGCACCTTGGGCAATTTCTTCTGCTGGCTGAAATAAAAATCTGATTTTCCCCCCCAACTCCTCTGCTATTTGGGAAAGCACCATTGCCGTACCTAACCCTATAGTAGTATGAGCATCATGTCCACAAGCGTGCATTACCCCCATATTGCGAGAAGCATATTCCAATCCACTACGTTCTTGAATTGGCAATGCATCCATATCTGTGCGAATTGCCAACACCTTTTCATTGTGCTGAGTTCCTTGTAATTCACCAATAACACCAGTTTTCCCAACTCCTTCTACCACGTGCAACCCGCTAGAAGACAACACACCAGCAACAAAAGCAGCCGTTTGATACTCTTGTCCGCTGAGTTCTGGGTGAGAGTGAATATGGCGGCGAATCTCCAGTAAGCGGGGTGCTAGGTTGGTAGCTAAGTCTTTAATCCGGGTCAGCATGGAATTGATTATAGTTAATAAGTGTTGTTCCCATGATAGATAAGTGTTAATTAGGAAAATGCTCTTCCTGACCTAAGAAGCAGGGTAATACCATTTCACGAGAACCCTGATACATAGGGTTTGCTGATAGCGTAGCATGGCGTTAAGCCATAGAAACGGAAAACCTGGATAAATCAATAGTTTAAGGGTTATTTAAGGTGGATAAGATGCAGGAAATAAGCCTTGATACCATGAAAACTCAAACACTTTTTCAGATTCTAGATGATTCTAAATCCTCCTCTTCTTCCTCCTAAGTCCTGACTCCTGATTCCTAATCGTCACGAACAACTTTTTCAGCAAGCTCTACATATCACTTCGGGAATTATGAAGAAGATATAAAATTTCTGAAAATTATAACGGCAAGACTAGCCAAAGCCAAATAAATGATATAAAATTTATTTTAGTTAACTATACCGAAAGATTTATAGACTACCAAATATGTGATCCCCCTAGCTTAAAGAAAAAACAGCTAGGGGGATCTTGTTTTAACCGTCATTAGTTGTAGGGGTTGAAAAGGTGAATAAGGTGCAAGGAATAAGCCTTGAAACCATCACAAACCGATTGCCTGAGGCACTAGCGATAGCGTGGCGTGGCGTGGCGTAGCGTGGCGTAAGCCATAGCCAATCAATCACTTTCCCAGATTCGAGACTATTCTTACCTCCTTCTAATTCTCCCTCCTGACTCCTAGCCCTTAGGAAAAGACTTTTTCCGCAAACCCTAATTATCGCCATCCCAACCAACGCAAACAAGGGACAATAAGGTAATAACTTAACCCTAAACAAAGACTGATTAAAATACCTATAAAACCAAAAAAAGCAATAGGTGAAAATAACTCTAAAAAGCTTGGTTGATTGGAAAAATGGATAAAGGAGATTTTTAACCCTAGATGTATTAAAGCTGCGATGATGTTGGCACTACCAAAGGCAGCTATCAAAGTGTAAGCTAGGGAATGGGTGCGAAGACCTAAACCCAGAGTTAGCAGGGAAATTGACACCAGCATCCATGGAACTAAACCCTCTGCACTATTATGTGGTTTGATAAATTGCCAAATTATCCAACCTAAACTATAGCCAATTAAACCCATGAAAGCTGATACTAAAAATCGTCTTTTTTGACCAAAACTTCCAGATAGAGTAATTCCCCAAGCAGTTCCCAAACCAGTAACTGCATATACTATAATTTCCCTTGCTGAACCAGTTTGGGAATTTTGAATTAATTCGGGTAATTGAAGTGAGATAAATTCTGCAACGAAAGCGCCTAATTTGGTTTGATAAGCCAAAAGAAAACCAGCGATAGTCCCTAAACTAGCACCCATCCCGCCTAAAATCATCGCCCAAATTGTTCCCAGACAAGCTAGTAAGAATTTGAAAATTGCCTGAACTGTGAATAGGGTTGTGTTACCCACAGCTAGGGTAAATTGGGTGACGGTTTGGATAACGGTGTTTTTTAATTGGGTAAATAACCCTGGTTTTGATTCTGCGGGAACAATTTTCAGTAACCTTTCTTGAATGATAGCTGCATGGGCTGGACGCGATCGCACATCCGTCTGTATCATTTCATCTAGTAAATCTGCGAGACGTGGATTAACACTGCACCGATTTCTCCAACGTAATTCTCCAGTAATGGGATCTTCCAACTGTTGGGGATACCTAGCTGTAAGTAATTCAATTATTGTGCGTCCCAAGGCATAAAAATCAGCCGCAGGTCCCACATTACCGCCAATCATTTGTTCTGGTGGACTATACCCAGAAGAAAATAATCGGGTCGAGGGAGAGTGCGATCGTAATATTGCACCACTAAATTGTTTAGCACCACCGAAATCAATCAACACCAATTGTTCCGCTTGTAGAGGTGCAGTAGGTGAAGGAGTACGCAACATTAAATTAGAAGGTTTAATATCCCGATGAATAATTTGGCGTTTATGCAACTCCTGTAAAATCTTCACAGCTTGTGCAAACCAATTTAGCACCAAATGCTCTGGACATCCTTGGGGATAATTTCTACGAATCTCTTCTAAATTATGGCCATAAATTTTTTCCATCACCAGACAAGCTAACTGGTGTGGTTTAGGAACAGTCAAATTGATTTGAAAATACCCATCAGCATCAACTTTGGGAACACCAGTATGATGGAAACTACTTAAAACCTGCGCTTCCTGAATAAATAATTCCAAAGCTTTGGGAGAGTCTTCCACTAACACTTTCAGCACTTTTTCAGTTTGGTTTTTTTCATCCCAAACGGTATAAATTTGGGCGAAACCTCCTGAACCCAAAGGTTGAATTGGGTAATAGCGGTCTAACAAATGTAGCGGTGCGCCACAGCTATTACAAAATTTGTTTCCCCAAGGTTGGGGATAGGGACGTTGACAGTTAGGATTTATGCAGTGAACCGCACTCTGATTTATCTGGGACAAAACCACGAAAATACAAAGGCTGGATCGATTTTAGCGTCTATTTTGCCTTTTCTACTTTATAGAACCCAGAAATGCTGATCAAGTGACTATACGACTAGGATAGGAGGTGAAAGTTCCCCCATGAGCATTTCCAGTCCAAAACTAGGAAAAAGGCAATCACCAAAGCTGATTCAAATTTCTGAAAAGCTGATGCCGTATACATTTTGAATTGTGTTGGCGCAGCCTGGTGGAAGCACTATTTTGTTAACGTAGCTCTTCTGAAAGAAGCATTTTGAATTCACAGCTGTACTAGATATGATATAGCAATTCTAAATTACTTACAAACACTTTTTATTCTCTCTGTGAATTAGGTTTTCTAGTGTTTGTTACAAAGATGGAAATTGCTCAATTATCTAAGATAGTTGCTCGATATCAAAAGCATGCAAATTAGTTTGCACAGAATCAGCATATTCCAGTAATAACGGATAGTGATACTCCTGTCACCAAGTTCCTAAACGCCGAATAAATTTCTTTATATGCCATATTTTTAAATTTCTACGTAAACTATTCAATACCATTTATTCTTCCTGTAATTTGATTAATATTTTTTATGGGTAATTAATTGAAATATGCAACAATTCTGGTTCTTCCGAATCAGTAGATAATCTATCTAATTGCTTGGAAGTTCCAAAATTACTCACAGCGTGTAAATGTTTTTTGAGTTCTTGAAGAAGTTGGATACAGCTAATACGTGTAGATAAAAAACCCTGACAAGTTTTCTCAAGTTTATCTTTCTCTTGAGTTTGAGATGAAGCAGTGAGAATAACGATAGGAATATGTTTAGTTCCTTCATGCTGTTTTAGATGTTGTGCTATTTCTTTCCCATCCATAAGACCCATCCTCAAGTCTAACAAAATTAAATCGGGATAATGTAATTGAGCTAAATTAATCGTTTGCTATCGATCTTCTACAAGCAAAACTAGATGATGAGTTTTATGGAAATATCCCTGAATTAATTCCCGATTTGATACCACATCATCTACAACTAAAATTCTACTGAGTGCAAACTGGTTTAAATCATCATTTCGGTATGATTCTGCGACTATTTCTATTGAACTATTTGCAGGAGAAATTGCTGGAAAAACAAACGTAAAAATACTACCTTTTGCTAATTCACTTTGCAGTGTGATGATTCCACCCATAATATTCATTAATCACTTAGTGATTGCTAGTCCTAACCCTGTACCATCATATTTGCGACTGCTGTGACCTGAACTTTGAACAAATGCCTCAAGAATACCTTGTTACTGTTCACGAGATATGCCAATACCTGTATCTTCAACAGTAATTTCTAACCAAACTTTTTCTTCTAAGTTTGTACAATAAAGATGAGCGCGGATAGTTATTTGAATGTATCCTTGTTCTGTGAATTTCAAAGCATTGCCGACAACCTTAAAAAGGATTTGTCGCAACCGGACTTCATCAATGTAAATAGTTTGAGGTACGGTATCGTCAATGGTTGAGCGCAAGATTAAATTTCTATGAGTTGTATTTGGGCTAAATATTGGTAAGATTTCTCCAATTAATCCTCTTAAATTGACAGGTTCATAGTGAAGTGCTAACTTACCTGATTCAATCTTAGACAAATCAAGAATATCATTAATCACTGCGAATAAAGTTCTGCCACTGGAGGTAATAGCTTGAACATAAGGGGCCATATGAGGTTCTATAACTTCAGATTGTATAAATATGCAAAACCAAGAATGGCATTCATGGGTGTACGAACTTCGTGACTCATATTAGGGAGAAATTCGCTTTTGGCTTGGTTAGCACTTTCAGCTTACCGTTTCGCTTCTTCTAATGCCAAACAAATTTCTCAGCGTCATTTCTTTCCATCTAGTAGTTTCTTTTTCTAATAAAGTGGCTTGAGCTAGTGTAATTCCCACTTGAGCAGCTATGGCTTCTAATAGTTCAATTTCATCACGTTTCCACTCTCGAATTTGGTGATCCTGGGACCCTGGGTAACTGATACATTGATGTATTCCAATGGAGCCATTGAGTTGTCCTGGCTAGGAAGTACTAACACCTAACATTGATTTGAGATTTGATTTGCAATTCGTGGCACAGTTCAATCACAGGTTGAAATAATAGTTGAGTATAAATATCTGAAATCACTATTGCCTGATCTTGAGCTAACACTGCTTCAACATGAGGATTGTTGGTAACAGGAATTTTTATGTCTTTGATGGGTTTTTAATTTCCATTAAAGTACTCTGCTACTAAAGGCAGAAGAGCTTCTGGTTGAGTAAGATATCTATGAATTACACAACGATGAACTTTCAACCCTTGACTAATTTGAATAGCAGCAGTTTCAAAAATATGCTGAGTTTGCAAATTTTGACGAATTTGCTCAGTGATTTGCTTGACTAGTAGCTCGTTTTCTAATTTCTGTTGTAAGGCTAATTCCACTTGTTTACGCCCAGTAATATCTGTTTGCATTGCTAATGCACCTAGATATTTTCCTATAGTGTCAAAAATAGGTGTAGTAGAAACTATTGCCCACAATTCGGCGCCATCTCGACGGCAAAATTTCAAATCGTGTTGTTCTTGAATACCTTGATGCCGAAGTTCTAAGTGTATTTGGGCTATTTTCTGTTCTTTTATGCGCATAAAATTAAGTAATACTCTTCCCAGCATTTCTTTGACAGAATAACCCAGCATTGCTGACGCGGGTTGATAAAGCTAGTATTGCTTTCTGTATCGAGCATCCAAATTACTTCAGAAGTTGTTTCTACAATGCGTCGATATTGTTCTTCACTTTTTTGGAGTGCAGCTTTTGCTTATTGAAGGTGGACTAACTCTTTTTGTAAGCGTTCATTAGTTGCTTGTAGTTCTATAGTCCGTTCTGCTACCTTGGCTTCAAGTTCGGCATTGATTCTCTGGACTTGGGCAAGTAAAGTGGCTTGTTGAATGGCGGTTGCTACCTGTATTGATAGCTGTTCTAGAAATTCTATTTCGTCAGTTTAGTTTGCCACTCAATCACATCATTACACCTATGAGCAATTAGCAATCCCCAAAGGGAATCATCTACTAAGATTGGTACTACTAAATTGGCTTTGATTTGAAACTCTATTGAAAATTCAATGTGACAAGGACTCAAGTTTGATTGATGAATATCGGCAATAGCCTTAGAAACTTTGTTTTGATCAGAGTGTAGCCAATTCTGTTCGAAACAATTATCTACTACCACTTTATCTCAAATTGACCATTGGGGAATATTTACTGATTCCACAATCACTTCTCCATGCCAGTCAGAGTCAAAATGATAAATAATTACACGCTCAACTTCTAATAATTGACGTACTTCTGTGACTGTTTCATTGAGAATTTCGTCTAAACGCAAAGAGGCACAAATCCCTAAAGCGATATCAGCTAATAGTTGATTGCGTTGAACTTGGGTTTTGAGTTTGGCTTTTTTATTGCTGACTTGTTCTGTTAGATCGGAATTAAGGCGTTTGAGTAAATTGACTTTTTCCGTTTCTAGGTTATGTACTTGCTGTTGTAATAGGGTAATAACTTGGTGAAGTTCTCTGATATCACAAGCTTGTAAAATGCTGCTTTGGGTTAAAATCCCTGCTAGATATCCTTGGTTATCAGCAACAACAGATAGCTGTACATTCTGCTGCTGCACTTTGTGATGAGTTTCCCAAAGTGAATCTTCAGGATTGACTAACAACGGGGGAGAACTCATTACTTATTGGGCTTGTAATTCCCTGAAGTTTATTTCTAGAAGTTGGAGTTGAACAATATCTCGTTCTGTAACAATTCCCACAGGTAGGATTTCTCCAGGTGTGATCGCTCTGCCAATGAGAACAAAACTGAGATAATGAGAATCCATCAGCTGTATTAACTCCAGAACTGTGTGTGTAGGAAGGGCATGAATCACATTTTCTGCCATTACCTCTCTGACATACCGATACTTGAGTAAATCTGCTGGTTGTAGCACACTGCGAAGGCTAGATTCTGTGACTAAACCCACAGGTTGATCCTGTTCGTTGACTATTGGTAAATGACAAATCCTATGCTGACGTAGTAATTGGATCACTTTCATCAGTTCCTGCGCTTCCCATTCTTGGCAGGTAATCAAATTCCTGCTCATGACTTCGGAGACTTTGGTTGTTCTTAAATTGCGTTGTTGTGCAGCTAGTCTCACCAAGTCTCTCTCTGTTAATAAACCAACTAGTTACTGGTTATTTAATACAAAAGCGCAACTAGCACGAAGGGTATTTGAGTAAGAGACTGTTTCTCCCATTCTACTCGTCATTTGTAGGACATCGATCAGACAGGCATCTGGATTGACTACCACAAAATGACGCTGAATGTATTGATTACCGAAGTCAGACAGTGAGGTTTTTGCAGGTTCCATGATTAAACCTCAACAATTGAGTTCTAAAAGCTTTCGCTGATTGGCACTTTTCTAGTGTTCCCTAAATATTGGTCTAGCCGATAATTACAATTATTAGTAATTAACTAAGCCCATCAGCATTGAAACGCGTATATTTATCTTTTAAGGTAAATAATTATGTAAAAATTAGCAAATCAAAACCATAGGATTTCAATTTTCTTTTTGTAAAAATGACTTATTCTATGAATACATAAATAATCAACATTCATACAGAATTATTACATTTTGCCACAACGCTCAATAACAGATCAAATGATCCTGTTAAATTTGATATTTCAATGCAAGACTAGTACCGCTGTAAATTCAAAATGCTTCTTTCAAAAGAGCTATGTTAACAAAATAGTGCTTCCACCAGGCTGCGCCAACAAAATTCAAAATGTATACGCCATAAGCTTTTCAGAGATTTCGAATGGTTGGTTTATTTACACCGTACTGTACTAGTAGCGCCGTGAATGAAAACGTAAAAATGAATACGGTGTAAGCATTGCGTATGGATGTGTCATACAGTTTTGTATTTCGGATTGATTCCACGGATAAATCCGGGGGCTTGAAGCATCAAGGAATTTTTGGTAAAAATCAAGTCTCCTGTAAGGTGCGTCAGATGTTGAATATCTGTTGATATTAACCAATTTCTAGGTTTGACGCATCCTACTAAATATGGCAGTTCTGTTTAAGAAAATTGCTGGGCATAAAACCGCGCATATTTACCTTCTAAGGTTAACAGTTCTTCATGATTTCCTGATTCTACAATTTGTCCTTTTTCTAAAACTAAAATGCGATCGCACTTTCTCACTGTCGATAATCTATGAGCAATAATTAATACCGTGCGCTTTTTCATCAATCTTTCTAAAGCTTCCTGTACCAATGCTTCTGACTCAGAATCTAATGCAGATGTTGCTTCATCAAGTATCAATATTTGCGGGTTTAACAGTACAGCACGTGCAATGGCAATTCGCTGTCTTTGTCCACCAGATAAATTTACACCACGTTCACCTACCCAAGTATTATAACCTTCTGGTAGTTGCTGAATAAATTGATGGGCATTAGCAATTTTTGCTGCTTTATCGACTGCATAAATATCAAAACCTTTTTTTCCAAACGCGATATTTTGAGCAATAGTTCCTGAAAACATAATAGTTTCTTGAGGAACAATGCCAATTTGTTTTCTCAAACTATTTAGTGTAACATCTCGAATATTTACACCATCTATAAAAATTTCCCCAATTTCAGGATCATAAAATCGCGGTAACAGATTTACAAAAGTAGTTTTACCAGCACCAGAAGCACCGACAAGTGCGATCGCTTGTCCTGGCATCACCAATAAATTAATCTTATTTAAGACAATTTCTCCTGGTTTATAAGCAAAAGTCACATTCAAATATTCAATTTTGCCACTAACACTAGGAAGATTGAAAGCATCATCTTTTTCTAACACCGTTGGTTGAATCGCTAATAACTCAAAAACTCGGTCAACTGATGCTTCACCTTCTTTAAATTCATTATAGTTATTAGTCGTATGCCCAATAGGATCAATTAACAAAGCTGCTGCTGCTAAATAACTAAAAAATTCACCTACAGTTAAATTATTTTGAGAAATTTGCCATACTCCCACCATTAGCAAAGATAAGGCACTCAAAGCTTCCAAAAATCCCACAATGGGAATTTGAATCGCTTTTAATTTTTCTGCTGAATATTTAGCCTTTAAACTACGTTCTGCTTCATGGCTAAATCTAGCAATTTCATAGTTTTCTGCTGCAAAAGCTTGAATTAAACGAATACCAGTAAATACTTCTGTTAAAATAGCTGATAAATCGGAAATACGATTTTGACTTTTAAGTGAATATTTACGTAAACGTTCCCCAAACCAACCGATTAAAATTACCATAATTGGGGCAACAATCACTGTAGCAAGAGTGAGTTGCCAATTCAAATAAATCATGTAGATGGGAATAGCTAGCAACTGCAAAAGACAGGGTACAAAATCATGAAAAAGCTTATTGATAACTTCCCCAACCCTGTCAACATCTTCTGTGAGACGGTAAGATAAATCTCCTGATTTCGCGGTTTCAAAATAACTAAGATTCAGTTTTTGTAAGTGTGCGTAAACCTGTTGACGGAGATGAAAAGCAACCCTTAAAGCTGCACGTGCCATGTATAAGTCCTGTACCGACTGAAAAAAGCCGCGCACAAGAAATACTAAAGCACACATTCCGGTTAATTGGGCGATCACTACTACATTACCCTGTCCAAAGGGAACTGCCAATTTACCCGCTAGATTAATCAGTGTTAAAGTTGCAAATACATATCCTAATATTCCCAGAAACCCCTTAGTGATGGGTTGCCACTGGATGCGAATGTAAGGTAAAAGTTGCCAATAATTAGATCGTGAATTAGAGTGTGTGTCCAAAACTTAAACTTCCACAAAAAATATTTTTTCTTTTTTTCAATTTATCAACTTGCCGTGATAACTTATTACTATTAAGTAGGAAGGCACAAAAAAACCGTAGACGCACAGCGACTTCTCGGAGAGAAGTATGTAACGAAAAGTAAAATTGACCAAAACCTCTGCCCTCTAAACTAATGGCACCATAATCTTCTGACAAACCAAAGGCAGTTAGAAAAATGCCCATTCCTGGTAGAGTTTTGGTCCCTGGGATGGGAATCATCCATGATTGAAATAGCCATGAGAGCGATCACCACCCCAAGAGTGATTCTACCTGGTAAAGTAGTACAAATATAGGATAAACGAGAACGTGCTATTGCTTCAATTCTTCTTAACCAAGGCAGTCTAGCTTTCAGACAACCTTCCACTGTCGTGAGTTGAAGAGGATGGTGCAGCATTTTTTCAGACAACCAAGGAGTTTTAGCACTGGAAATTAACTGTATCGCTAACAGAGAAATCAGCACACCAAAAGGAGTTGAATAACCAGGAGTAGGAACAGGTAAAGCCGAAGGTAGAGATAAAATTACCAGCAAGAAACTAAAAATCCTCTCTCCAGCTAATAATAGAATATCTGCCAGAGTTAGGTTTTCATGTTTTTCTTCTTCAAAAAAATAGCTTTGTAATTCCTTAGACAGTTTAGCCATATATTAATCGTAATCTAACCGTTTAGTTGAGCTTATATAACAAAAAGCATAATTATTTCTTTTATCATGATCTCTTGGCTCTATTTTCTTTAATTACATGAATAATTGAAGGTAATAAAGAAACAATAATAATTAAACCAATGATTGGTAATAGATATTTATCTACTTTTTCTGGTGGTAGTGAGTTACCTAAAAAGAAACCTAACATAGTAATACCAAATGTCCAAACAAAACCACCAATCACGTTGTAAGACATGAATGTGCGATAGTGCATAGAACCAATTCCTGCCACAATTGGGGCAAAGGTGCGGATAATTGGGATAAATCTTGCTAAAACAATAGTTTTTTTGCCATTTTTTTCATAAAAAGCTTGAGTCTTAACAATGTGATTTTTATGAAATAACCAAGAATGTTCTTTATCAAATAATTTTCTGCCAAATTTATGGCCAGTAAAATAGCCCACATTATCCCCAAACACAGCACAAACAAACGCACCAAAAATTAGCACCCAAATATTCAGCAATTTTTGAGAAGCAACAAATCCTGCTGTAAATAGTAAACTATCACCAGGGAGAAAAAAACCAATCAGTAAGCCAGATTCAGCAAATATAATTCCCCATACCCCAAAGTATCCTAGTGATTTAATTAAATCTGGTAAATTAAAGTGCATCAAATCTAACCTGCTCAATAAGTTGTATTCAACATTTTAACGTTCAAAGTTTTCAGAAAATAAAAGTTAATAATAAGATTATATAAAGTTATTTTAGATGTTGTAGATATTAGTTTAAGGGAACAAGATGCAAAGATATATAAAAGTGCTACGATTATTTTGGAGTGCTGCGATCGCCGCAGAAATGGAGTACCGTCTCAACTTCATTATCGCCACCTTCAGCAGTATCAGCAATCTCGCAGGCAGTATTTTTGGGCTATTCTTGTTTTACCGCAACGGTTACACCTTTACTGGTTGGTCATGGTCAGCCGCTTTAATAGTTCTAGGAATATTTACCTTATTGCAAGGCTTTTCTGACACCTTCCTAGCACCCAACTTAAACCACATTGTTCGTTATGTCCAAGAAGGTACTTTAGACTTTGTATTATTAAAACCTATCCGCAGTCAGTTTTGGCTTTCCACTCATACCCTATCACCGTGGGGATTACCAGATTTAATCTTTGGCTGTATCATCATTGGCTATGCAGGTAAAAATCTGGGTTTAGGAATAGACAAATACCTACTTAGTATATTTCCCTTGGGTTGTAGCCTGGTCATTCTTTACAGCCTGTGGTTTATCTTGGTATCTACTACAATTTGGTTTATAAAAATATACAATGTTACTGAAGTATTGCAGGGTTTCTTAGAAGCTGGCAGATATCCAATTGTAGCTTATCCAGCTACTTACCGAGTTTTCTTTACCTTTGTAGTACCAGTGACATTTTTAACCACCGTTCCTGCACAAGCAATGTTAGGACAAGGTAAGTTAACTTGGTTATTTGGTGCAGCCATATTAGCGGTGATATTATTTTTCATTTCTACTTGGTTCTGGCGGTTTGCATTAAGGTTTTATACTAGTGCTTCAAGTTAGTTATAATACTTACAAGTAGTCGTGCAAAATAAATTGCACATTTAGAGGAGGGAACAAGGAAGAGATAAGCAATACAGAGATTTCTGTTTTTACCAAAAATGTTTGATTAATTTTGCCCAGGTACTTATGAGAGTTACAGCAGATTGTAGATCAATGAGGTACAGAATCTAAATTGAGACCTAGACAGCAAGAGAGTTTTACTCCTGACTCCTGCTATAAATGTTGGGTTTCCTTGGGTCAAACGCCATTCGCTTCAAGCCGGGTAATCCGTCCATAGCAATGGATCCACAACCTACAGAAAAGTGATCACAACATATCTGGATTTTCACCAAGTTCTCTTAATCTAGCAGCCAATTTAGCTGCTTTAGCTTTAGCTTCTTCCTCTCGTGCTTTAGATTCCTCCGCTTGTACAACTGCAATTTTTGCTTGTTATTTAGCTGCCTCTTCTGGTCAGAAAACTAGATTTCCCGCAACATCATAAAACCGCACCCAAATTGCACTTTCTCTATCTATAGTTCCTTCCCAAGTTCCTAACTAAAAACCCAAACGTCTACACCACAACCAAGCATTTTCTTGTCGCATTCGCTCATTTTTAAGTCTTGTAGAACCAAAAGGCTCAAAATCAATTTCGAGTTTGTCTAATACAAGTTTAATTAAATCACCAATAAGTTCTTTATATTTTTCGTGTTCGGGTAGAGAAACCATAAATTTTAGCCGGCCATCACTATAATAAATACGTGGAGCACACTTTTCTACCATTTCCTCTAGAATGTTTTCTAATTGCTGCCAATTAATATTTTTTAGTAACATCTGTTGACATAGTTCGACAATAATTTGTTGCAGTTCTAAAAGCATATCGCCTTAGACATTGTCATCCTAATTTTAGATTTTAGATTTTAGATTTTAGATTTTAGATTTTAGATTTTAGATTGACTCCACGGATAAGTCCGGGGGCTTGTAGCATCAAGGAATTATTGGTAAATTTTTGGATAATTGTCTTTCTTTAAAAAAAATATGTCCAAAAATAAAAATCTAGTTTCCACGTTCACCACTCAATTGGTATTTTCTGTAAAATCAACATCTGAAAGACAGTAAAACAGGAGCAACCAGGCGTGCCTACACTCGGTGTAAATATTGACCATATCGCTACTATTCGCCAAGCCAGACGGACTGTAGAACCAGACCCTGTAGCGGCTGCGGTATTGGCAGAATTAGCAGGTGCAGATGGAATTACCGTACATTTACGTGAAGATAGAAGACATATTCAAGACAGAGATGTGAGAATTTTAAGACAAACGGTGCGCTCGCACTTAAACTTAGAAATGGCTGCAACCGATGAAATGTTAGGAATTGCCCTCGACATCAAACCAGATTATGTAACTTTAGTTCCCGAAAAGCGCCAAGAAGTAACCACAGAAGGCGGTTTGGATATTGTCGGGCAAATTGCTAGAATAGGGGAGATAGTTGATAAATTGCAAAATGCTGGCATTCCCGTCAGTTTGTTCATTGATGCTGAATCAGCACAAATCCAAGCTTCTGTCAAGGTACAGGCGAAATTTATTGAACTGCACACAGGACAATATGCTGAAGCAAAAGATGAAATAACCCGCCAACGTGAACTAGGTTTATTAGCACAGGGATGTGAGCAAGCAATTAAAGCTGGTCTGCGAGTAAATGCTGGTCATGGACTCACATACTGGAACGTTTATCCAGTAGCGGCACTTCCAGGCATGGAAGAACTAAATATTGGTCATACTATCATCAGTCGGGCGGCTTTAGTGGGAATAGAAAGAGCCGTCCGAGAAATGAAACAAGCCATGTCGCTGGGATCCAATTAAGAATTAAAAATTAAAAATTCAAAATGAAGAAACATTTTGAATGGTATGAGGGGGGTATTAGCTGCGTAATCCTACAAGATTAAAGTCACATTTGTAACTTAACACTTCTATGACTTCCACACAGTCTAACAACCTGCCTCTTTGGGTACAAGACCGGGATACAGTGATTGCATACAGTAGCCATGCCGAATGGCGCTATCAAACACCACCGGATTATACTCGTTCCAAAGAAAATCTAGCTAAGGAAAGTACCTGCAATCACTTAGAAGGTACACTAGAAGCGATTGTACAGAACTTGGTGAGAACCTTCGAGATGGAGGTATCTTACAAAAGTAACCCCCAGCAATGGTTATCTGTGGTAGGTGAGAAATTTCGGGTCAGTACCAATGGTGGTAAAGAGTATACAGCAGCAGATTTATCCGCCCAAGGTAGTTATAACCTATTTATGGCTGATTCCCAACATTACAAAGCTTCGGAAGAAAGTTTTGAATCATCAGCTAAAATATTCCACAGCACATTTCCACAAGGTTTTCCTTGGGAAGTGCTACAAGTGTACTCAGGACCACCTAATGTTACATTTAAGTGGAGACACTGGGGACATTTCCAAGGTGCTTACAAAGACTTTGCACCTACGGGGGAAACGGTGGAAGTTATCGGTATAAGTGTAGCTCATGTTACTGATGATTTAAAGATTCTGTCCGTGGAACACTATTTTGACAACAACCTGTTCTTAGAAAAGCTGACAGCAGGTAGCACACTGGTCAATAGTGAAAACGAAAAGAAAGCTAGTGGTTGTCCCTTCAGTTCTTGGTTTAAGGGATTCAAAAAAAGTTAACTGTTCAGGGTACAGCAGCCGTACTGTACCCTATAAATTATTAAATAGTAACCCAAGGAAGAAAATGAAAACGTACTATTACGTTTTGGCTAGTCAACACTTTCTACTGGAAGAAGAACCAATACACGAAGTGTTGAAGGAACGCACCCGTCATTATCACGAACAAGAAAAAGAAATTGATTTTTGGTTAGTGAAAAACCCAGCTTTTCTAGAAGCGCTAGAAATGGCAGAAAATAAATCTAAGTGTCCTAGACCTCCAGTAGCAATTATTTCCACTAATCATCAATTTATTAATTGGTTAAAATTGCGTCTAGAGTATGTAATTACTGGACAATTTGAGGCTCCTTCACCACAAATTCCTGATCCTTTAGCATCTTTAACAACTGTGTAATCAATTAGAATATATGTAGGCATTCTGGCTTGGTGCTGAATGCTTACAAACATTTACAAACATATAATATTAGGTATCAAATGTTTGTGCAAAGATTTCATTCTTTACCAAGTGCTTTATTATTAGCAATAACTACACTCACCGCAGGCATCGCTCCTTTAATTAGTAGGATTAATCCTGTTTTTGCCCAACTAGCTATTCCTGTTTGTCAACCTCCTAGTAAGGGGGAGTATCTTTTATTAGTTGTTAGTCCCACAACTAATAGTCAAGAGCAATTACGCAGTGCTTTACCATCGGATTTAAAAACTGTTACTTGTCAATATTTGAATGAAACAGTAACCCGGATTGGTGGTTTTAAAAAGATTGATGATGCTAATCGTTGGGCAAAATATGTTAACAATATTGTCGGTTTATCTGCCATTATCACGACTCGACTAACTGCACCAACAATCCCACCGCCAATAACAACATCAAAAACAATCGCAGCGGCAATAACCTCATCGGCAGTTGTTCCAAATCAGATACTTAGCTATAATCCCAGAGTCTTAGGAGATGGTTTTGCTGTATTGGTAGATTATTTCAACCGCCCCGAACTGGCTAATAGTGTTCAAAGAGCAGTTGGGGGTAATGTGGGTCTTGTTTCTTATGGACAACGCTCTTATTTATTGGCTGTTTATACTACCAATCAAACAGAGGCATATAATACATTACAAAAACTAAATGAAAATGGTTTTTTTCCCCTCTTAGCAGATGGTCGAAAAGTCATATTACTGCGTTCAGTTGTGAATTCCAAGTAACTGGTAATTCGGAATTGGTGATTGGTGATTATTCCTCTCCTAATTGCCAATAACTAATGACTAATAAGCAGCTCTAGATAGCCAATAAATAGTTATACCTAAAGCTGAACCGACTATTACTTGAACTGGTGTATGTCCCAGGAGTTCTTTGAGTCGGTCTTGGCTAAATTCCGGTTTTTCATGAAATAATTCATCAATCATTTGATTAAGTATTCGAGCTTGCTTACCAGCGGCTTGGCGCACTCCGGCAGCATCGTACATGACAATGATCGCAAAAATTACAGCTACGGCAAAATCAGGGGATGCCCAACCCAGAGTTTGCCCCACACCAGCAGCTAAAGCCGTTACTAAGGCTGAATGGGCGCTGGGCATACCTCCTGTGGTGACTAAGACACGCATATCTATTTTGCGATGTTTAATCACTTCTACGATGAGTTTTAATCCTTGAGCCACAAAACAAGCTACAAGAGCAACCAGCAGCACCCGGTTGTTGAAAATGTCGCCTATGTCCTGCATGGTATTTTGATTAAGGTGAATTAAATTACAGCAGATTGTAGATCAATGAGGTACAGAATCTAAATTGAAACCTAGACAGCAAGAGAGTTTTACTCCTGACTCCCGACTCCTGACTCCTGACTCCTGCTGTATAAGCAGCAGTTGTGTGTTGAGAAGCAGTTTTTTTACACCAGTAGTCAGCGTTCAGCATTCAAACCAGTTTCGTGGATGATTTTGTGACTAAATTTTGTACTTGCGATTTTAAATTTGGGATAGGTTTATCTAAAATCCAAAATCGTCAGTCCAAAATCCAAAATTCTTCTGTCTTTTGACCCTAGTGATCGCGATTAATGATAAAGTGTGCGATGGACTGGAGAGGAATTGCTTTGTCTCCATAGAATGCCAATTCTACACAAGCTTCCTCAACTAGTTGTTGTGCTTTAGCTCGTGATTCTTCGATTCCCCACAGGCTAGGATAGGTGACCTTCTCAGCTTTGAGGTCTTTACCTACGGTTTTTCCGAGTTTTTCTTGAGTGGCAGTGATATCGAGAATATCATCTATGATTTGGAATGCCAGCCCAATATTTTGAGAATAACGAGTTAATTTTTGTATATCTTCTGGGGATGCGTCGGCGATAATTCCCCCACACACCACACAAGCTTCTAAAAGTGCGGTGGTTTTGTGGTTATGAATAAAATTCAGAGTTTCTAGGGAAATATCTGATTTACCTTCCGATTCTAAATCTACAACTTGACCACCAACTAAACCCGCAGCCCCAAGCGCCTTACCCAAACGGGCAATGACGTGTAAAGAGCGCTCTGATGGCACATTTCTCGGGGTTTGAGTGGCTAAGAACTCAAAAGCTAAAGCTAATAAGCTATCCCCGGCTAAAATCGCAATATCCTCACCGTAGACTTTATGATTTGTCAACTTACCACGACGGTAATCGTCGTTATCCATTGCTGGTAAGTCATCATGGATCAAAGACATGGTGTGGATCATCTCCACTGCACAAGCCGTTGGCATGGCCATTTCCAGTGTACCGCCAATCATTTCACTGGTAGCAAGGCAGAGAATGGGACGTACACGCTTACCTCCGGCTAAGAGGGAGTAGCGCATGGCTTCATAAATCTTTTCTGGATAAACGACAGGAATAGCTTGGTCTAAGGCAGTATCACAAAGCTTTTGTCGTTCTTTAAGATAGGCAGCGAGGTTAAACCTAGCTTGTTCTGATTTCTTTTGAAAGTTATCCGTTGCTACCATACTGCAATTCCTAAACTTTTCGGTTGATCTTGATCTGTGTGACAATTTTACGGTGTGGTGGAGCAGAAACACTCACTAGGGGTTCAATTTTGGATTTTGGATTTTAGATTTTGGTGTGATTCCATAGTGGAAACTAGGAACTTTGACCAGAAAATCTCAAATCGGCGCAGTTAGCTGGGAAATTATCACTCCTTAATTACTGGTCGCCTGCAAATAGCTAGATACTGTATTTTGCAACAACATAGCGACTGTCATCGGACCAATACCACCCGGAACAGGGGTAATATATTCTGCCACCATAGCCGTTGTGGAAAAGTCAATATCGCCAACCAGACGACTCTTACCACTGCTATCAGTAATGCGATTTATCCCCACATCTACCACAACAGCGCCCAGTTTCACCATCTGGGCAGTGATTAATCCAGGAATACCAGCTGCTGCAATCAGAATATCAGCATTTTGGGTGATGGTTTTTAGGTCTTGGGTTCGAGAATGGGCAATAGTGACTGTCGCATCAACCTCTAACAGCATCAATGCCATTGGCTTACCAACTAAAATACTACGTCCTACTACCACTGCCTGTTTTCCTAGCAAAGGAATTTTATATTCTTCCAGCAGCCGTATCACTCCAGCAGGGGTGCAACTGCGTAAACCTGCTTCACCCCGCACCAGTCGTCCTAAATTAACCGGGTGAAGTCCATCAGCGTCTTTATCTGGTGCAATTCTATGTAAAAGGCTTATTGCATCTAAATGTTTAGGCAAGGGCAACTGTACCAGAATCCCATTTACCTGTTCATCCTGGTTAAGTTCAGCAATCACATCCTCTAGTTCAGTTTGGCTAGTTTGGGTGGGAAAATGCTTACCAAAAGAGGCAATTCCCACTTTAGCGCAGGCTCTTTCTTTGTTGCTGATATAAGCTGCTGAAGCTGGGTTATCACCAACCATCAACACAGCTAAACCAGGAGGTCGTCCAATTTTCAGTTGTGATTCTGTAATGGTAGCAGCCAATTCTTTCTGGATTTTAGCAGCTAATGCTTTACCATCAAGGATTTTTGCAGTTTGTGTTTCCATTGTCATTAATGAGAAGAAGAAGTTCAGGAATATTACTATAGCTTGCGTGACGACGTAGGAGTTATACACCACGCTATGCCTACAGCACACTACGTAAACACTATCAGAAGTATGGCTTACGCCACGCTTCCCTATTAGGAGTTGAGAAATTCAGTAGTTCAGAATTTCCCAGTCAACGACTATTTTCTCAGATTAGCTGTGTCAACTGAAGGATAAAGAATAGATAGTATGAATACAAACTTCGAGAAATTGGTGACAAGGTAAGGATTAATGGAAAAATTCTCTCATTTGCTGGCTTTTATGAAACAAGCACAACTTTCTTATTTAAGATTCTTTCACCAAGGATTGCTTGTTCTTCTGGTAATGGGATTTTGTAGTTGTGGTAATGGTAAACCTACAGAATTGAACTTAAATAATTTGAGGATTGGTGCTAATGTCACACTGATTCGAGAAATTAAACCAGTACAGGATAATAAAACTACAGTTTACATCCAAGGTAAAGTAGAAAAAAAAGCTCCTTTAATTAAGCAACGAGCATATCAAATTGCTGACTTAACGGGGAAAATCTGGGTTGTGACTAATCAAACCAATCTGCAAGTGGGACAAGATGCAGTATTTAAGGGCAGAATCAAATACAAAAGTATTCCCTTATCTGGACAGGAGTACGGTGAACTTTACTTAGAAGAAGAATAATATAATATTATGAACAATCCAATTGAGGAAGTAGCTATCGCCATTCTTTACCAAAAGAACAAGTTCCTCATGCAACTGCGGGATAATTTTCCTCATATTGTCCATCCTGTTTGTTGGGGATTATTTGGTGGACATCTAGAACCAGGAGAAACCCCAGAAACACCACTTATGAGGGACGTTATTGAAGAAATCAATTATGAACTACCATCTTTTAGCAAATTTGGAATGTATGGCGATGAAAAAATTATTCCTCATGTTTTTCAGGCTCCATTATTAGTAGGATTAGATCAATTAGTTTTAAATAAAGGGTGGGATATGGTATTACTAAGACCGGAAGATATTTTCCAAAGTAGTTATTATTCAGTAATAGCTGAAGAAGTAAGGCCTTTAGGAATTACCCATCAATAGATTATGCTGGATTTTCTTCATGACTTAAGCAAATAGCATATTCAGTAGGGCGCGTCACAACTATAAATTGGTTAGTATCAAAAGATGTTCGACACTTGATGTACCCTTCAATAGACATTGAATGTGACACTTGCTTAATAAACAATTAGTACAGCACGGACTCAATAAAGAAACCATTCTAAATATCTCAATCAACTGAATCAATCAAGAACATTACAACTCATGCAAACAATCGACAAATTACCAAGATGGTTAAGTATAGGTTTGGCTTTTCCTATTGCCATTCTTAACGGTTGGTTAGTAATCCAAGTTATTCAATATTTCCAACCTTTAGTCAGTGTTATTTCTGTTGCCATTTTATTAGCTTTTGTCTTGGATTATCCTATCAAATTTTTTCATAAACGCGGAGTACCACGTAACTTAGCAATTGTGGGAGTTTTACTGATAGCAGTAGTAATTTTGGGGGCTGTAGGCGTAATTTTAGTACCCTTAATTTTTCAACAACTCAATGAATTAGTTAATATTCTCCCAGTTTGGATTGATTCGGGAACTAAACAATTACAAGTTTTTCTGAATTGGGCAGCTACACAACAAGATCTACCAGTTAATATCAGTGGTTTAGCTACACAGTTATTGGAAAGAATTTCTAGTCAATTTCAATCTTTTACCGGTAAGATTCTTAGTTTTGCATTTGATACTATTGGATTTTTAGTTAATTTACTATTAGCAGTAGTTTTAACTATTTATTTAACCTTAAATGGTGAAAAATTATGGAGTGGGATTTATCAATGGTTTCCCTCCAATATTAGCACCAAAGTAAGAGAATTACTCAAAGAGGATTTTCAGAATTATTTTATCGGTCAAGCAACATTAGGAGCGATTTTAGCAGTGACAGTTACTTTGGCATTTGTAGCGTTAAGAATTCCTTTAGCTTTGTTGTTTGGAATAGGTATTGGTATTTTCTCTCTTTTCCCTTTTGGAACTGGAATAGGTATTGGTATTGTGAGTTTATTGGTAGCGTTAGAAAATTTTTGGGAAGGGGTAGAAGTTGCAGCGATAGCGGTAACAATTGACCAAATTAATTCTAATATTGTTGCACCAAGGATTTTGGGTAATTTGACCGGTTTAAATCCTGTTTGGGTGGTGATTTCTTTGTTAATTGGTGCGAAGTTAGGCGGCGTTTTGGGTTTGTTGGTGGCTATTCCTATCGCTAGTTTTATTAAAGATATTGCTGATAGTTGGCGGGCGGGTGAGTTGAGAAGGGTTGAGGAGGTAATTGAAACCCAGAAGTGCGAGGAGGTTAACACGGAGGTTCGCTGAGGTTTATTTGAGGGATTTTGGTAAAGTTTAGATGGGTAGATAGGAGGGGTAGATGGAAGGTAAAAGAGATTAGAATTTATATACAAGGTGGTGGAGATTATAAAAATACAAAAAAATTAATTAAGGAAGGATTTGCACGTTTTTTACAACCTATTGCTGATACCGCAAGCAGTCCAAAAATTAAATGGGATATTATTATTGGTGGTACTTATAATCATGCTTTTAGGGACTTTAAGAATGCTTTCAAATCTTATGCCGATACTTTTGATCTGTCGTTTCTTGATGGAGAAACACCTGTGAAAATAAATTCTCCTTGGGAACATTTGAAAGCTAGGGATAATTGGGATGAACCAGTAGTAGTTGATGATCATAATTGCCATTTAATACTACAAACAATGGAAGCTTGGTTTATTGCTGATATTGCAACTCTGAAAAAGTTTTATAGACAAGATTTTAAAGAAAATTCTATTCCCAAAAATGCTAATGTGGAGATTATTTCAAAAGATATTTTAGAACCTACTCTCAAAACTGCGACTGGTAGCACTACCAAGGGAGAATATCACAAAATCAAACACGCCTATAAGCTGTTAGAATTGTTAGATGTAGCTAAGGTTTGTCAAGCTTCCCCTTATTGCGATCACTTGTTTACTATATCTGTATCAAAAAGGACTGGATTAATCAACGACACTGAGAGAAAATAAAGAAAATTGGCTCTTCATTACTTGTTATGCTAAATATGTCTGTAAATCAGCTTGAAACCCTTGCTGGGTAATAATAGCAGTCCTTATTCTTAGGGTTTGAGGCAAAATTACTGAAATTGACGTTATAAATAAATGTCTATAAGGCTTGATTTTCAAGGCAATTGACGGAATTTAATTAAAATTTTAACATAATAAGTTCCCAAGAACCAGAAAAGTTGATTTATATGACAATATCAATGCATTGGTGACAAATTAAGGCTGAAAGTCTTTTGTCAAGAGGCTTTTGGAGAAATATGGAAGAAGAATTGGTCAAGCCCTCGTTGAAGATCAGGCAAAGGAGCGACAATTAACCTAACATTTGGTTTTCGCTGCTGTTTGATAATACCTAAATCTCGATTTTGGGGGTCAGCAAAATACTTAACTTTCTTCTGTTGCCTTACCTTTTTAATGAGCCATCATCAAATGATAAAGACGACGATAAATCATTTCTAATGAGATTTCATCAAAGGGCAGAGAAAGTTCATCCGCTACGGCATCACGTAAATCTACTAAAACAGCATAAAATAACCAAGTCGCCCAAATTTATAATTGAATTCAATTGATTGAACCCGTCCATAAATAACTTAAACCCAAGAGTCTTTTTACTGTATTACAGGCATCTTAAACCCGCCAACGTCCCCGATATGAATCGGCTACCACATAAGGTGGTAAAACATTAGGGTCTAACACGCTTGTTAAATAAGAATGCCATTGTTTTTCCTGACCCCACTTCGGCTAACATTCTTGTCAGTGCTCTGACTCCGGCACTGACCCATAATAAGGTTAACACCGCAGCCATCATGAACGGTAAATTCAGTATCCGTTTTCTGAGTCCTAATTTTCGGTAGTAGTTTTCTTGATTTGTAATGGTTGGTGTCAGTAATCCTGAGAGTTGCTCGGCAATTACTTGATCTTCTACGAGTAGTCTGTGTTTCCTTTTTGTGTAGTCTCGATTGGTTTTTCGGCTCTGTGTCATGGCTGGTAACAATCGCTCAATTACTTGCCTATAATGAGTTACTCACGATTTTAACCACTGCAAATACCAGCCTTGACAATTTCCCCTTTTCCTTAACTTGTCATCAATGCTTACCATAGACAGAATTTAGAATTTATTGTTGAGAGCGATGATTTTGAGATTTTGAATTGGAGTGGCTAAAATTTTGAGCGAGCGCCTATAATAAAAGGAAGTTGTAAGCAAAGATTAGGCTTTGATAAAGCCACTTTCACTCTTCGCCAATCATTCAATAGCAAGCTGGATATTCATTTATTGCAATTTATCTTGCAACCACTCTTCAAATATCTGATTTTCTAGCTCTTATTTCAGTTCTCCTGCTAGGGTAGCACTGAGGACCTTTTCGACTTTCAACAAGTAGTAGAGATCATCAATTTCAAAAGGGTCAATTATTTGACCAGGGATAACGTTTAAAGTTGCTGCTTGGATGAAATCGGGCATTTCTTTACGACTAATTGCTCCCATTACACCACCTACTACAGCATCATCCACAACAGAGTGTTATTTGGCGAGTTGGTAAAATCAGCGCCATTTTGCTCAACTTGTTGGCGTAAATCTTGGGCTAAGTTGGAATTGTCTACAACCATACGAGAGAAAACAAATTGCTCTAGTAACCGTTGGTTTTGGGTAAAATATTCGTCAAGTGTGGGTTCTCTAACTTGGGCTTTGAGTTGATCTAGTTTGAGTCGAAAAGCGACAGATGCACTAAAATCAGCAAAATTCATGCCGTTAGTGCTCAGCTATTACGCGACTCTGGTTTGACAAGTTGCTGTTGGAACTGAAAATCGATGATATATTGCTCTACTGTATCAATATCTGCCATGATAGATGTTTCTTGTTTAAGAATATACTGTTGCACTATTTCCATTAAGAAAGGTTGTAGTTTCCCAGCAACCTGGAGATCTCTAAGAGCATGTTTGGAAAGTTTTAAGATGTATAAATTTTCATTAGACCTGTCAAGAAAATTAACTTGGTGTGAAAGAAATGCTAGAAGGGAATCTTGAAGGTGTAGCAAAAGGAAAGATCCACTAAATTAACTATATTCAAGACAAGAATATCCACATTTTACAAAACAAATACTGGGAATAACTAACCATGAGTTTCAAGACTTGTTAGCCCAAGCTGAAATGCAGCATAAAAAACTTCAAGGTGATATAGAAAGTAAAAAGAAAGATACCAGGACTTAGGCAACTGGCACAGGCGATGGGTGAAATATACTACACCGATATTAAATGAATCGGATATGGAAGGCTTTATCAACCCATAAGAAGTAGCTGCAACAGGAAACATTATTGAAATATTCAT
>ERZ1034421.2-NODE-2-length-83541-cov-185.211832_pt1 | contig 83541 bp, 77 predicted proteins | sample MGYA00520600_ERZ1034421 | MGnify/ENA primary metagenome ERZ1034421 (study PRJEB33736, sample SAMEA104288486) | Azolla rubra | place: Australia | collected 1985 | study: EMG produced TPA metagenomics assembly of the PRJEB19522 data set (Is there foul play in the leaf... | reverse complement strand
AGCAGACTAGTTGGGACGATTGCTTTTCATACAAACAAATCTTTTTTATTTTTGGTATAATTTATATTACTTATCAAAATACTAGTAAGAGATATAGCATCCATGGCTGAACGGTTAAAGCACCCAACTCATAATTGGCGAATTCACAGGTTCAACTCCTGTTGGATGCAAACAGAAAAATAGAAAGGAAGAATAGTAGATATATACATATTATAGAATATAATAGTTATAAAAACTTAAATTGTTTTTGACCTTTTTAACCTTTTCAACTTTGTAAACTATACAGGAACTATGAAAGGAGAGAAAAGGAGAATAAAGCAACGGCAAGGGAGATACTACGGATAAATTGAAAAATCAAGTACTTACTGGGAAATCTATTCGTTCGTTACAGAACAACCAATACACTTTTGATGTAGATCCAGAAATAACAAAGGTTGAGATGAAGAAGTGGGTTGAACTTTTCTTCAACGTCGAAGTGAAAGGGATTAATAGTCTTTGATTACCTGGCACAAAGAAGAAACAAAAAAATAAAAATAGGCTGGGATTTTCAAGTTACACGCGTCGAAAACGAATGATTGTTACACTCCAAGAGAAATATTCTATCCCATTATTTTTCAACTGAAAATAAAAAAAAAGTTATTGCTAACGATCAAAAAGAGGAAGAATAAGTATGGCTATATGATTTTTTAAGGCATATACACCCGGGACGCGTAATCGAGCTGTTTCACGTTTCATCGAAATAACAAGGTCAGAACCCGAAAAGAAGTTGACTTGTCATAATGTATCTAGAAGTGGACGGAATAGTAGAGGAGTCATCACCATCAGACACAGGGGAGGAGGTCATAAACGTTTATACCGTAGAATCGATTTTGAACGAAACAAGGTTGGTATTTTTGGAAAAGTAGCAAGTGTAGAATACGATCCGAATCGAAACGCATATATTTGTTTAATTAACTACATAGATGGTGAAAAAAGATATGTGTTGTACGCGCGAGGAATGGAGGTTGGAGATATACTAATATCTGGCCCTGACGCGTCTATTTCGAACGGGAATGCCTTACCTCTGAGTGCGATTTGAATAATTGATTCGCGTTTTCTGAAACTGGTCGATTGGGATAGAAGCTGATCCCACCAACCTACCACTAATTCAAAAAAGAAAGAAAAGATATTTGAATAAACCTTATTGGAGCGACTAAAGACTGAGAAGGGACAGTAGCTAGTGATGATTAAGGATAAAAAAAAATTATTAATCTTTTTATAGGTATGATAATATGGAAATAATCGGATATTCTCATGAGATAAAGTAGAGGTAGAGGCGCTCCCCGTACGTACCCAAATTACGTGAAACACGGGTAATTCACGACATTCGGTGTGAAGGTTAGAGGCACTACCGAAGCTACAGAGTGAAAAAACAAAAAATTGCTTTTGTTGGACAGAAGTTGGATCCGAAGCTAAAAAAGAAAACAAATTTCCTAAGTTATCCATTACATTTTTAAAGTGTTAGCGCGAATCAATAAAGTCATCAATTCTGTTGCTGATTTGTAAAAAAAAAGCCAGATGCCGGCGGAGAAGCCTGAGATATGAATAGACACAGAACCAAACCTTTTTTTGTTTGGCGATGATGCTAGGAGTCTTGCCTAGCAGTAACGGTAAAAACTAGCTCCTTCTGCATATCTAGAAAGCCGTATGCCTTGAAAGAGGCTTGTACGGTTTGGGAAGAGATCTCTTTTTCCTTTTTTAAGATAGAATGAGAGTAAGGGATCTACTTCAACCAAGATTCCTTTGGGTACCACCATACATAATATCGAGTTAAAACCTGGCAAAGGCGGACAATTGGTCAGAGCAGCTGGTGCAGCAGCAAAGGTAGTAGCCAAGGAAGGGAGGTTAGCTACACTCAGACTACCTTCTGGGGAAATTCGTTTAATACCTCAAAATCGTTTAGCAAGTATAGGGCGAGTTGGAAATACCGACACCAATAGTAAAGGCTTAGGAAAGGCTGGATCTACACGTTGGTTAGGTAGACGTCCTACGGTGCGAGGTGCAGCTATGAACCCTGTGGATCATCCACACGGGGGGGGGGAGGGTAGGACATCGATTGGGAGGAAAAACCCATCAACACCTTGGGGATATACTACACTAGGTAAAAGAACCAGGAAAACAAAGAAATACAGTAACCCATTTATACTTCGCCGCCGCAAAAGTGGTTGACGGGTGAGGATACAAAGCAGGAGGGTAGTTAGTTACGGCACGTTCATCAAAAAAAGGTCCTTTTGTAGCCAATCACTTAATAAGAGAAATTGAAAATCTTAATGTGCGGAGAGAAAAAAAGTTAGTAATAACTTGGTCTCGCGCCTCTGCAATAGTCCCCATCATGATCGGTCATACTATTGCTGTTCACAATGGGCGGGAACACTTACCGATCTATGTAACTGATCGTATGGTAGGTCACAAACTGGGAGAATTTGCACCTACCCGAAATTTTCGGGGACATGCTAAAAGTGACAAAGGATCTCGCAGATGATTAGGAAATCACTTTCTATGGAGAATGAAAGAAGATCAAATGTAGGAGCGCAAGCTTCAGCAAAGAATATTCGTATGTCAGCTGCTAAGGTGCGGCGTGTCGCCGAGCAGATCCAAGGTTGTTCATATGAAGAAGCACTTGTATCACCTGAATTTATGCCTTACAAAGCATGTTATATGATATCACAATTGGTTCTTTCCGCAGCGGCAAACGCTACTAGTAATTTGGGATTCAAGAAAACAAATCTGTTCATTAGTGAAATCCGAGTAGATAATTCCACTTACCTCAAGAGGTTTCGACCCCGGGCTCAGGGTCGTGGTTATCCTATAAGGAAACCCACATGTCGAATAACTATTAAGTCGAATTTGAGGTCGCTTAAATAAAAAGAGGGGACTTAATTTTGAAATGTAGACAAAGTAATCAGTTTTGGAGATGCGTCAACAAAATTGAAAGAGAAACTTTTTTTTAGAAAGACACTTATTTAATATTAAGTCGGGGAATAAGTATAAAAGTACGGGACGAAAAATTCATCCACTCGGTTTTCGACTCGGTGTAAACCAGAAGTATTATTCTTATTGGTTTGCACAAATGGAAGATTATCCAAAATTCCTTGAGGAAGATAGAAGGATACGCACCTTAATTGAAAAGTACGTGGAAGGGAGTTTGAAAGACTCCTCAAACTATGGCGGAATCGGGCATATAGAGATTCAACGAGAAACGGATCTTATTAAAATTGAAATACATACCGGATTTCCCGATTTATTGATAGAAGAACATAGTCTAAAGATTGATCAGTTGAAACGTGATGTAGATACTATGCTAGGTATTGGAGATCGAAAACTTCGAATAACTCTAAATAACGTTATTCAACCGTACGGGGAACCAAAGATCCTAGCGGAACACGTTGCTTCACAATTAAGAAATAGAGTTGCCTTTCGAAGGACGATGAAAAGGGCTATCGAGTCGGTTGGGAGGACTAGTAATAAGGGTATTAAGATACAAATAGCAGGACGTCTCAATGGAAGTGAAATGGCTCGAGTCGAGTGGGCTAGAGAAGGTAGAGTACCTCTCCAAACAATCAGAGCACGTATAAAATACTGTCACCATTCAGCTCAAACAATTTATGGGGTTTTAGGTATAAAGATTTGGATATTTCAGGATACTGAATAAAAAAAAAACCTTGTCTTACTCTTACAGCCGATCAAGTCGGAACCCATAACAACTTCATTCCATTCTGGATTTAACATAAAAATTGAATCTTTTATTTTCCTTCATTTTCATTTTTTTGAGAAATCTTTGCTATGCTTAGTGTGCGACTCGTTCAAACAAAACCTCTCTACCCATAATTAAAATATCGCTCCGTTAAGAAAAGAATAGTCTGGGCTTCTGAACCCTTAAGTACGGGACGAACTTGTTTGACATAAAGTTCCACGCGCAGGGGATTATAGCCCTCTCACGCGAAGCTGGAATCTAGACCATGGATATTAAGGAGAAGACACTTTACAAATTGATTCTCCTTGAGATCGTATGGTTAACCAATCAACTCCCGAAAAGCTATGTGATATAGCATTATTATCACGATGCTATGTAAGAGCCCCCAGTTCGGTGAACGCTGACAAGAACGACCCATCGAGTTAGGTATTGGAGTGGGCTCCGTCGCCGAGGTGAACCCAAACGTTTTTCTGAAGAGACTGAAAGAACGAGAAGACTTCTGAATCGGATTCGGACATCGGGTAGATTTGGAAGATAGGGTGGCGGAAGAAGCCTGTCTTTCGTTGAATCGAAATTGACAGCTTTTTCTTTGTTTGGAAACGAAAGAGAAGATTTTGAGCTCATTTTCGCCCGTGGATTCAGTACCAAAAAAGAACTATCCATCTCTAACATAAAGATTTTGTAGGTAGGCGTGATGGATACATTTGATAGGAATAAAACTATTTTAGGATTTTTCTTCACTACTCAAAATAAACGAATCTCATGTAGGAAGAGTTGAAGTAAGAGATAAGAGGAGGGGAATAAAAGAGAAGTAGAAGAAGGAATGGTATCAAATTCATGAGGAGCCGGTTGGGAAGAGATCCCCATGCCCGGTTTTGTATCAGAGATGGAAAGATTTCATTGCCATCGACCGTAACCCCAAACGAACAAAATTCCGTAAACAACATAGAGGAAGATTGAAAGGAATTACCAATCGCGGTAATAAAATATCTTTTGGAAAGTTTGCTCTACAAGCTCTCGAACCGGCATGGATTACAGCAAGACAGATAGAGGCGGGAAGAAGGGCAATAACGAGGTATGCTCGCCGTGGCGGTAAACTATGGATACGAGTTTTTCCCGACAAACCAATCACCATGAGACCTGCTGAAACACGCATGGGATCAGGCAAAGGATCTCCAGAGTATTGGGTATCCGTAGTCAAGCCAGGCCGAATAATCTATGAATCGGGTGGAGTGTCGGAAGAGATAGCAAGAGCCGCTATGGAAATTGCTGCTCACAAGATGCCTATATCAACCCGAATAGTGACTACGGTTGGATTTTGATACTAAGTCGATTAATTGAATACCCTAATATGATAACTACTATCGATATTCGCCGTTAAAGTAAAAAAAAAGTATATATATATATATATGCTAGAACAAGAAGAATTCGATAACTAAAAAATGAAAGTAACGGTTGTTTTTGCGACCGAGACTGCCTGTGATCGGTATTAGATCAACAATTGATCTGATTGTCACTAAAAAAAAAAACAAAAATTTTTGATGTACATGACAACATCAGAAAACATTTTTTTTTATTGAAACCCCCCAAAAACAAGATATTGATCTATATAGATATAAAAAGTTATATAGATAGAGATAGTTAGATAAATTTATAGATAGAAACAGACTTCTTTTTTCTTCCTCTTTCTTTTCAGCCCCCACTTTTTCTTTCTTTTCCTTTTCTTTCTCTCCTCTTAAAAAATCTATAAAATTTCCTGATCAACAAATGATTCAGACTCAAAGTTATTTGGACGTAGCAGACAATAGCGGAGCCCGGAAATTAATGTGTATTCGAGTTCTAGGTACCGGTAACCGCAAATATGCAAATGTGGGTGACATCATCATAGCTGTGGTGAAAGAGGCAGTACCCAATATGCCTCTGAAAAGGTCGGAAGTTGTTAGAGCAGTGGTGGTCCGAACTCGTAGGGAAATGAAACGAGATAATGGAATGATTCTCAGATTTGATGGCAACGCAGCTGTTATTGTGAATCAGGAAGGAAATCCTAGAGGAACTCGAATTTTTGGTCCAATAGCTAGGGAATTGAGAGAGTATAATTCTGCTAGAATAGTTTCACTAGCTCCAGAAGTGTTATAAACAGCAATAATAGTACTAACTTACCTGTTATTACCACAATTGCCCAAGCTTCGACATATATATCTGTGTCGAAGCTTGTGACAATAAAAAAAAAGATATATATATATATATATATATATAGTAATATTAGATTCCTAAAAAGGAATAATTTTAATGTTAATAACTATTGATCGGCATCTCACGACTAATGATACCGTTTCTACCGCAATCACTGCTATACGAAATGCTAATATGAGAAGGAAAGCGACAATAAGAGTGCCTGCTACCAGAATGACTAGACGTATCGGAAGAACCCTGTTAGAAGAAGGTTTTGTTAAAGGGATTGCCGAACACACTGAAAACATGAAAGAATTTCTGGATGTGAGTCTGAAGTATTAGGGTAAAAAAAGGGAGCCATGTATTACGATAATCAAACGTATTAGCAAACCAGGATTGAAAGTATATTCGGATCATCGGGGAATTCCAAAAATTTTAGGAGGTATGGGAATTGTAATTCTACCAACATCCTACGGGCTTTTGACCGATCGAGAGGCTAGACGAAAGAAAGTTGGCGGAGAGATTTTGTGTCACGTTTGGTAGTTGGTAAAACACTCCCTCAACGGACGGTTGTTTGATGGAATAGTCACGCCTCAAGGGGATTTGGGTATTCGCATTGACAAACGAATCCGGAATATTCTAAAAAAGATCCGTCGATAAGATGGGAGGCTTATTTCTCTTGAACGATAAAAAAACAAAATCTTATTGACATGGAAGGTACAGTTACAGAATCACTTCCTAATGCGATGTTTAGAGTGTATTCAGATAATGGGTGCCACGTTTCGACTCACATATCGGGAAAGATCTGACGTAACTATATAAGAATATTGCCTGGGGATAGAGTAAGGGTGGAATTGAGTCCCTATGATCTTACTAAAGGATGTACCACCTATCGTCTCAGAAATAGACAAACGAACGGGACCTAAAAAAATTGGGTTACAGCTATTATGCTTAACCTCATTATTTTCTAATGTTTTTGTAGTACAAGAATTTAATTTGCGGGAGAAAAAAGGAAAGATAGTTTTAGATCCAAAAATTCAACCAATTTAAGGCTACAGTTACGAAGATTCGTGCCTCTATTCGAAAAATATGTGAGAAATGTAGACTCATTCGCAGACGTAGACGAATCATGGTAATCTGTCAAAACCCAAAGCATAAGCAGAGGCAGGGGTAGTTTAGAAATTGACGATATTAAAACAGATAGATATTTTTAGTAGAAGCCTTCCATAATGAACAATCAATCAACTACATCAAAAACGACTCTGAAAAAAGCTCGTCTCCGCAAAGGTAAACGCGGAGTCCAGAAAGGAATTATTCACATTCAAGCGAGTTTCAACAATACCACTATTACAGTTACGGATGTTCGAGGATAAGTAATTCTTTGGTGTTCTGCTGGTGCTTCCGGATTCAAGGGTACCCGCAAGAGTACACCATTTGCTGCCCAGGCTGCAGCGGAGAATGCCATCCGCGCGTCAATGGATCGGGGTATGAAACAGGCGGAGGTAATGACGAGCGGGCCGGGTCCAGGGAGGGATACCGCTCTACGAGCTATCCGCAGAAGCGGTATAACTCTTAGTTTTGTACGTGATGTGACTCCCATGCCATACAACGGATGTAGACCTCCCAGAAAAAGACGTGTCTAACTACTGGTCGTATTAAACGAACAGGGGTTTTTTCATGCTTAAGGACGAAACATTGACCTCTACCCAGGCAATTCAATGGAAATGTGTTGAATTCAGGACGGAAAGTAAGCGTCTTCATCACGGCCGATTCGTCGTTTCCCCCTTTGAAAAGGGTCAAGCAAGTACTGTGGGAATTGCCATGCGTAGAGCCCCGCCAGAAGAAGTTGGAGGAGCAGGTACAACAAGTGCAAAATCTGAGGGAGTTGCTCATGAGTATTCCACAATGACGGGTATTTAAGAGACAATACATGATGTTTTAGTCAATCTGAAAGGAACTGCGCTTAGAAGTGAATCCAATGAAGCGCAAAAAGCTTTTTTGTCTGTAACTGGTCCCAAGAAAGTAACCGCTGGTGACATTTTGCTACCGCCTTCCGTCAAGATTATTGATGATTCACAATACATAGTTACTATCGTCCAACCAATATCTCTAAACATTGAATCGAAGATCGAGAATCTTTGTGGATATCGTACAGAAGATTTTAAAGGATACCAAGAAGGAGAATTCCCTGTTGGTGCTATACCTATGCCTGTCCGAAACGTAAATTATAGTGTCCATCCGTTTGAGAATGGTGTGGAAATGCGAGAGATATCATTCATGGAAATATGGACTAATGGTAGTCCAACCCCCGAAGAAGCTCTATGTAAGGCATCTAAAAAACTCATCTATTTATTAAAAACTTTTTTGCACGTGAGAGATTCTAATATCCCCCACCTCGGTAATAATCAGAATTCTTCGGACTTAGCCAAATCGTCTTTACAACTGGATAGTGTGGGAAAATCGAGAGAAGTTCTTACAAATACATTCATTGATCAACTAGAATCACCTGCTAGGGCTTTTAATTGTCTTAAACGGGCTGAGATACATACAATAAATGATTTACTTAACTATAGTCGGGATGATTTGCTTAAACTAAAGAGTTCCGGAAAAAAATCCGTAGATCAGGTTTCAAAAGCTTCATGGGAACGTTTTGCTGCAGAATTACCCAGTAGCAAGGTGCGCGTGGATTAGGAATAAACGGTCTTTTCTCAGAATCGTACTCCTTGTGGGCCAGTCCATCGCTTGCCCGCTGTGGCTCTTTATCAAAAACGAAAGCGGCTAAGTAATGAATTCTTTTTTGTGCATAGACAGACAACAAGGGGATCCGGAAAAAAAATCGGTTATACCGCTTTGGTCGTCGTATACGTATAATTAGTTGTCAAATAAGAAATAGAATAAATAATAGAATAATTTAGAAATTTTAGTAGTTGCTCATAAAAAAACAACAAGTCTAGGGAGATATTGTGGTGTAACAATCACTCCCTAGATTTTATGTGTGCATGTCAATGAACTAGTAGGGTTCTAATTTTGAAATAATCCCAAAGTTAAAGATCCATCAATTGGTAGAGTTGCTCCTATGCCTAACCAAACAGCAACCGCAGTACCAATAACAAAAACTGTTGTAGCTACCGGACGTCGAAACGGATTTTGAAATTTATTAACATTCTCAATGAAGGGTACTGTTAACAAACCTGCGGGTACGGCTGCCATCAAAAGTACACCTAATAATTTATTCGGAACTGTACGGAGTATTTGGAACACGGGAAAAAAATACCACTCAGGTGATATTTCCAAAGGAGTTGCAAAAGGATTTGCCGGTTCACCAATCATTGATGGTTCTAGAACTGCTAAACCCACGGTACAAGCAATTGTTCCTAAGATTACGACAGGAAATATATGTAAAAGATCGTTGGGCCAAGCGGGTTCTCCGTAATAGTTGTGTCCCGTACCCTTAGCTAATTTCGCTCTCAAAACAGGATCATTCAGGTCAGGTTTCTTTGTTATTGGGATGGACATTCTATCCCCCCATCAGAATCGAACATGAGAGTTTCTTCTCATACGGCTCGAGCGAATCTTTCTTTAGGTATATTACTCCACAAGAATTGAACTTTTAGAAAGTTTTGTATTTCCTAGTAATTTGAGTACCTCTTCCTCAAAGGAGGGGGATCTTATAAAGGAACACAGAAAACAATGATTTCGTGGAGTGGCTTATGACCCAAGTCAGCCTAAGAAATTAATGAGGAAGCTTCTTGGATTATCTCTTATCCCATACATCGTGTATCGCTTCATCGCTGATGCGCTTGCGAACTCTAATCTAAAAGGTATAGGATCTTAACTTGTTACAACTTTGACTATATCTCCTCCCTTTGGATCATTTTTTTACCCCGACGGTTGAGCCATAAAATAGCTATTTTTTATGGGTAATTTTTTTGTGCGGGGGGAATGTATGCATCCTAAAAACCATAATGCTTTAGACTCATAAAGAACCCGATTGGGTATGTATATAAGTAGGGTTTCACGGAGCCTCTTAAACCCGATCATGGGGAGAGTCCCACAAAGATCTCTCCTGACTAAGTAGAGAAAATCTTAAATCTATCCGAGTTTCAAATCCTAGTACTTAAACTAGGAAAAGCTGGAAGAGAAGCAAACACTTTTCGGGTTGTAGCAGCATTCTACTAGGTAGCTGCGTAGCCTGCGCGTTTCGGAACAAGTCACACACTCCCATAATCCAAATTTTTTCCTTCAACGCTTTAATCTGTTTATCCCTATAGTTTAATACAGGAATTAAATCCGCTAGATAACTCTTCATCTATTTCAGTGATAAGCACCAGCGGCAATGGAATAGCAGCCTTGTAAAGAATTAGAGAATAAGGTCCTTCTTTGATGACTCAGGAATCAATAGAATTTTTCTGTGAGTGCTAAAGAGGACCCGAAATGCCTTGTTTACGGATCATCAGGAAATGCGTTAGCATAGAAACGGCAGTAAGTAGCGGCAATACGAAGGTATGCAAACTATAAAAACGAGTCAGTGTGGATTGACCTACACTTACACTTCCTCGCGACGACTCTACCGATGAAGATCCTATTAGAGGAATAGCTTCGGGTACACCAGTTACTATCTTAACTGCCCAATAACCAATCTGATCCCAGGGTGAAGAATACCCAGTCACACCAAAAGATACAGTTAATACAGCCAGAATTACGCCAGTAACCCAAGTCAATTCACGGGGTTTTTTGAATCCCCCTGTAAGATATACACGAGATACATGCGGAATCATCATTGGAACCATCATACTTGCTGACCATCGATGGACAGATCGAATCAGCCATCCAAAATTGACTTCAGTCATTATATATTCAACCGAAGAAAAAGCTTCTGTAACGGTCGGGCGATAATAAGAAGTCGTGGCAAAACCGGTGGCTACCTGGACTGAGAAGCGAGTCAACGTAATTCCCCCCAAACAATAGAATATGTTCACGTGAGGAGGAACATATTTACTAGTAATATCATCAGCAATTGCCTGAATTTCAAGGCGCTCTTCAAACCAATCGTATACCTTATCGAGGTGGGTAAGCTTTTTTTTTTCAACTCCCCCTCTGTAAACCGTACGTGAGGTTTTGCTCTCACACAGCTTAAACAAAGATATTTGAGTAATCGTCCATTCTTTTAATTAAATAGTCACTTGACATGAAGATAGAATGAGAGAGAAAAGGTCTTCATCTTTTTTTTCATTAAATGCTTTTAAGATAGAAGAAACGGAGACGTGATCGTTGCATCGTAAACCTCAAAAATATGTTTTGCCTCAATCCCGCGTTAGCTTTTAATTTTCATTCAGGCAAGGAATGGTTATGACTAGCATCTCGGGAAAACTCTTTATCTTATCGCTGGATCTATACTTAATTAATAAGGATAAATCAATGGATATATTTTTTTTTCTCGTTCCAATCTGATTGTCCGAGCATCTACGAACCTTGGATCTCTACTATACTCCGGTAAATCCTTCTTTTCAAAGGTGAGAAAACCTGATGGGCAAGAATTCTCCGACCACGGCATAAATATGTGAAACAATAGACAATTTGCGTGATTATGATCGTTTTACCCCACTCTCGTATATTTTCGATTGAAAGATAGTTCACATCTTCGCAATTCGTTGATCGAGCGTCGATGTTATATACCTGGCATCGATTTACTTTTTTGTGACGAAGTTTAAACGGTAGATTGGTACGGATTAATCGTAGTTCGAACCCTACCAAGCAATATCTAGTTTCTTGCGCTCTGGGTGCTAATAACAAAACAGCTACCCAGCAAGATAACTACTTTTTTTGTTGAAGAAATAAAAAGAGATATATATCTCTTTTTATTTCTTCAACAAAAGATTATCTATTAATTGAACCAGACTGGTTGCTGCGAGTCACACACCCATATCAAAATCTTTCAGGGGATTATTCGCACAATTTAACTACCTTTCTTTCTGACTCCTCTGAAGTCTTCGTCCGGGAACCCCCGGCTATTGCTATTGCGGCGGTGGGTTCCTATGCACTAACCCACCCACCCTCTCTCTCCTACCAACTTATCGGAATGCCATCTAAAAGAACAGATGAGTTGTAAATTTCCAAAATGATAACTAAGAATACAGCAAATAAGGCCATGAAGAATCCCATTAGAGGGGTAGTTCCCCAACCAGGGGCCACTTTACCATATTCTGAGTTAAGTGGCTTCAAAATTATTCCTAAGAGACTAACCCGGGGCTTACCCTTGGGAGTATCATCAACAAAATTGGTAGCCATAGAGCTTATTCAATCGATTGGATTTTACTGACTTTGTATACTATTATATCTCATGGGAATTAATATTTCTTAGGTTATACAGCAACGGAAACTGCAACTTTGGTCGCTATCTTTACATCTTGTTCACTCGTCAGCTTCACCGGTCACGCTTTGTATACTGCCTTCGGTCAACCCTCCGAAGAGCTCAGAGACCCCTTTGAGGAACATGAAGATTAGTTAGACTGAGAGACCTTCCCGGAAAAAACAACCGAGGAAGGTCTCCAACTAGTCCTACTCCTTCCATGAGTCCACCGATGCCAGCAACGAAGACAAGTACTTCTTATGTTGATTTTTGAGTATCTAAGAATAGAACGTCACTTTTCCTTCGTGGGCAGTTTGGGTGGTTCCCGAAAAAAAATGGAGAAAAAAATTATACCCAGAGTGGCTACCAGTAGAAATGTATAAACCAGTGCTTCCATGGATTCGACCGACCGTAAAGTAGTTTTTTGAAGATATCTTTCATACTTATTTTTAGATAAATTATCTATCTACTTAATCCTTTCTCTATCTTATTAGTAATATCACCTTGCAAGAAAAAGAACTCCTTTGAAATCCTACCGGACCCGATTTTGAAAAGAATTTTCCACTCAAACAGCTTGTCTCTTGGTACTTGGATCCCCCAACTTCTGGAATGCTCCAAATTCGACTTGAGCGTCTAGGTCGGGATCAATACCAGCAAAAACGTCTCTGAAGAGGGTTCTTGCACCATGCCAGATATGACCAAAGAAAAAGAGTAGAGCAAATGTGGCGTGACCGAAAGTAAACCACCCCCTAGGACTACTTCTAAAAACACCATCTGATTTCAGAGTAGCGCGATCAAATTCAAAAATTTCACCCAATTGGGCGCGTCTTGCGTATTTTTTTACCGTAGCGGGATCGCTAAAGCTAGCGCCATCTAGTTCACCGCCGTTAAATTCTACAGTTACGCCTACTTGCTCAACACTGTATTTAGATTCCGCTCGTCTGAATGGCACATCGGCTCTTACGATCCCTTCGCCATCTACCAAGACTACTGGAAATGTTTCGAAGAAGGTGGGCATCCGGCGTACGAATAACTCACGACCCCCCTTATCTTTGAAGACAGCGTGGCCTAACCAACCTACAGCTATACCATCGCCGTTGTCCATTGCACCTGCTCTGAATAATCCACCTTTAGCCGGATTGTTACCAATGTAATCGTAAAAGGCTAATTTTTCTGGAATCTTAGACCAAGCTTCGGATAGACTCAGATTTTCAGTCTTGCTAGAGCGGATTCGTCGATCTATTTCTTGTTGAAAATATCCCTGATCCCATTGGTAACGCGTAGGGCCAAACAACTCGATTGGAGTGGCGGCAGAACCGTACCACATGGTTCCAGAAACTACGAAGGCGGCGAAAAAGACTGCAGCGATACTGCTAGATAATACGGTTTCGACATTTCCCATACGAAGAGCTTTATACAATCGTTGTGGGGGACGAACACTAAGGTGAAATAGACCGGCTAATATACCTAGGACTCCCGCAGCTATGTGGTGCGAAGCTATTCCTCCCGGAACGAATGGGTCAAAACCTTCAGCTCCCCAAGCCGGATCTACGGGTTCCACCTTTCCTGTTAATCCATAGGGATCCGATACCCAAATACCGGGACCAAATAAACCGGTTACGTGGAATGCTCCAAAAGCAAAACAAAGTACTCCTGAAAGGAATAGGTGAATCCCAAATATTTTAGGTAAATCCAAGGATGGTTTTCCTGTGCGATCATCGCGAAACAGATCCAAATCCCAGTAGACCCAGTGCCAGATAGCAGCTAAAAACAGTAAACCGGATAATACGATGTGGGCCGCGGCTACGCCTTCGTAGCTCCAGATACCTGCATCACTTACAGTATCTCCGGTAATGCTCCAACCTCCCCACGATTTTGTTATTCCAATACGAGTCATGAACGGAATAACAAACATACCCTGCCTCCACATAGGATCAAGAACAGGGTCGGATGGATCGAAAACTGCTAATTCGTAAAGAGCCATTGAACCCGCCCAGCCAGAAACCAAAGCAGTATGCATCAGATGTACGGAAATCAGACGACCAGGATCGTTTAGTACGACAGTATGAACGCGATACCAAGGCAAACCCGTGAAAAACCCCTTTCTTGGATATTGGAAATAAGTAAACGCTATATGATTTTCTCGCGGTGATGTAGGCTTGCACTACGAAGAAGCAAAAAAGAAAAATTTTTCTGAAATATCTAACTCGGTTGGTTTTTGATTAGAGTGATTTTGGTCTTAAAACAAATATCGTTCTTCGTTTGCTTGTAGACACCTGTATCCATCCCCCTCCCACCACCAACTCGATCGAACGAATTAAGTTGTATTGGAGAGGCCAAAAATCTTCCTGATAGGAATGAGAAAGACATTGATATTCTAGCATCTACTTTCTTTATATAACAATGTAGAGATTGGTCCCATCCAGATATTTGAAGTTTCTCATTATACAGAAAATCCATGGTTTTTCGCCTTACCACAAAGCCTTAATCAAGTGTGTTATAATATTATACGAACTTTTGCCCGCTTCGGTTTCTACGTTCCCGATTCAGTAAATGGGATTGAAAATAATAAGAGAAAAAGAAAAAGAAGATGTAATTTCTGCATGCCAATTGGTGTTCCAAAAGTGCCCTTTCGTCTACCTGGGGAGGAGGATGCTGTTTGGGTTGACGTATAGTACGACTCGTCAGGTGCGTTGAGCTGTATGGATTTACTCTCCATTACCTTTCACTTAATCGATATGTCTCTATCTCACTTGGAGTAGACTGAATTCTCAGTTGTTAAACACGTGATGAATATTTTGACGAGACGAGATATTTACCAATGGAATCCATGGCTAGTTAGAATAAACAAGTTATTCAGGCTCCGGTGACTGAGTCCCAAGCTTGGTCGTAGCAGAACCTGCTACAGAATGGAAGGTAGGATGAGCAAGACTCCAGAAAAGTCTATTACTTCTGAATCCATTATTTGTGGGAATAGGAAGAAGAGGGGAAGTAAAAAAATTCGTTCCATACGTACGAGTGACGGTCGGACCCCCCCCCCCGAAGTAGAAAATGAACCCAAAGATTCTGGAAATAGCTCAACCACGAACAGGAAGACACCGGTGGGAAGGAGGTTGAATGACGGGCGAGTTCATCTCTACGACAGGCCGGTTACGAGTCGGTTCAGGATTTTTGATTGATGAGACAGACAAATCTGAACCGGAATTTAATTGAAATGGTGGGCATCTTGCATTGCACAACGAGCGTTGTAAGCAAGAAACGCAAGTTTTCCTCTTTCTGAAAAAAAGCAAGAGTTTTTTTTTTTCTTCTTTCTTTTCTGCCTCCACCATGTAGAAACTACCAGAGCCGTATGCTTCTAGCGACGCTCGTACGGTTCCAGAGGGGGGTGAGGGTGCATGACACATAAGCCTATCCTGATCAACCGGCTTTATCGAGAAAGACTTCTTTTCTTGGGTCAACAGGTAGATGATGAAATTGCTAATCAACTAATCGGTATCATGATGTACCTGAATGGGGAAGACGAAGCCAAAGAGATTTTTTTGTATGTGAATTCTCCCGGCGGGGCAGTCTTAGCCGGAATGTCTGTTTATGATGCTACGCAATTTGTGGTACCGGATGTGCATACCATTTGTATGGGACTAGCTGCTTCCATGGGATCTTCCATTTTGGCTGGGGGGGAAATTACCAAACGTATAGCACTACCTCACGCTTGGCGCCAATGATTTTTATCATAAAAAATCAATCAAACTGTGCCTTCGCCTGGTTAGGTAACAATAGCATGGCATCCGATACTTGGTAATTCTTTTTTTCGGACATAGATCCGAAAGTGAAGTAGTAAATCGCCAAGATAGTAACAGGAATCAAAGAAACCTCTCTCTTTTTTTGATAGATTCGACGGAGATCAATCTATATATATATTAGCGTCATAAACTGAATATTTTGTTGATTCTTCGTGGTTTTAGAAGATCAGACTTCTTCTTCATCAGGAGGAGAAATAATTTGATTCTATCGCCCATCGGGGATAGACATAGCAAACCTTGGGATTGCTCGAATGAGAAGCAACGGAACCATCATAGTATGTTTAGAAGGATGGTACATACCATATTACAGTGTTCCGGGAGGGAAATTCTTGTAATAACGCAAGAGAGACCTTTTTTTATTGCGTGGAGTCGGGAGACTAGCGCTTGTAAATATCTCACAGCCTACTCGTGTTACCCCATCCGACGCATAGCCGTATGCATAGATAACTGCCCGTACGGCTAGTCCTGGGTTATACCCCAATCAGGGTAATGATTCACCAACCCGCTAGTTCGTATTATGACGGACAAGCAGGGGAGTGTGTTATGGAAGCAGAAGAAGTATCGAAACTCCGTGATTGTATAACCAGGGTTTATGCACAAAGAACAGGTAAACCTCTATGGATGATTTCTGAAGACATGGAAAGAGACGTTTTTCTGTCAGCGGAAGAAGCCCAGGATTATGGTATCGCGGATTTTGTCGCGTCGGATAACGCTCCGAATTGATAATTCAGTTTTGCTTTTTTTTCTAAAATTCTTTCGGCATCGATATGGATAGAAGAGGAGTGAGAGAACTCCTCCTTGTCCAACAAAAAAATCTTCTACACCCGAAAAAAGGAGAAAAACCTTTCTCTCTATCTGTGGTTTGCGGTTGAGCCAAAGAATCAATCTAGTTGAATTGATTTCTAAATTAATTAAAATAAAAAGATCCTTCGTTTTTTCATACTAAATTATCTGAATGATCGCTCTATCCAACCCCCGGGGGCCTTGGACCGCGCCTCCCACTGTTAAGTCAGAAAAACATACCGAAACCCAAAAATCGAAGATATTGAGAGAGTTCATTCTTGCATACACATGGTTAAGAATATTCTAAACCAAACAGATTATCTGCTTCTTTGAACGTGCCAACAAATCAGCAACTTATTAGAAAAGCTAGACAACGACTGGGCGGTGGAACAAAATCCCCAGCCCTTCGGGGATGCCCCCAACGGCGGGGAGTATGTACTAGGGTGTATGTGTGACTCGTTCGGACTGAAAACCAAGCGTAAAGAGAAAAAATTGGTGTTGCAGAATAATTTTTCTAATGAAGCATGGTCTACATGTATTGTCTATCCGTTTCAAAGAGGAATGGGAATTTGCGGTTGCGGTCGGCGAAACTCCGACCATCTCGATTTGGGATGGTGGCAAGATAAAAAAAAATCGATGATGTTAAAGAGAATCATTAAGCGATGTTAAGAGAACGGTATAAAAAAGTCATACCTTCATCAATATTGTTGCAGTGGCAGTAATCTCGGGTCAAGTTTTTTGCCAACTTCCTGTTCGAACCACCGTTACTATACAAACGATTTCTTATACTGCAAAGAATAGTTATTTGCCCGGACTGCTTCACCCCCGGGTGGAGCTACTCACTGAGGATCATACGACCCGCCAGCAGCAACTATGTTTCTCTCATCTCGGAGGAACTTCACGCTCCGGTGTGTAGGAAGGACCCGGCTGCCAAGAGCTCAGCCGTGGAAACAGTGGAATCCATAACGTCTCCGGTGCTGTATCTGGTCGGTGATGGCTGATGGGAACAGACATCTAATCCGGAGTCTTTGCGGGTGGGAAAGTTGGAGTAGCAAAAGCCGTTGGAAATCTTATTTTTTGCATCAGAGAAAAGAATGAATACTTTGTGAAAGGAAAACAAAATATTTTTCTAAAAAATAAAGAAAAAGAGAGGATACTTAAATTTTGAGGTTCGATAAATATGTGTAGCTTATCACTATCGTACATAGCTTTATTGAATCTATTTAATGATATACATTGTTTTTACGATTTCACCGAATGTAGTTTAATATAGATAATCAATCGGTCTAATTTAATTTCTCTGAGAAAGGATAAATGGGGGAGGATCCTACGGGCAGGTATTGTTAAAATAAAACTAAATGGATTTTGCAAAGACTAAATTCTTTTTGTGAGGCTAGGCATCTAACGACCAGAGTAAAACGCGGATCCGTAGCTCGGAGACATCGCAAGAATATTCTCGAATTTGCTGCCGGATTCCGGGGAGCTCACTCGAGACTGTTTAGGGCGGCGAATCAACAAGAGCAAAAAGCACTGGCTTCTGCCTATGCGGATAGAAGTAATAGAAAAAGAGAAATGCGTCGTTTGTGGATTGCTCGGATCAATGCAGCAGCACGAGAGAATGGAATTACGTACGGTGGAATGATTCACAATTTATCTGAGAATCGAGTTTATTCGAACTGCAAAACACTTGCGCAGATAGCTACTCCAGATGCCTATTGCTTCTCTAGGATCGTACAGGCTGTAACAAAACGAGGTACGCTGATTGGTTTTTATAAGCCTCTCCGGATGATTTCTCTCGGAGAGGCGAAAGATATATTGGAATGGTTCATTCCTAATCAAAAGAAAAGGGTCTAGTTTTCGCTGTTCGAGAAGGGCGGTAATGCTAAAATACGAGCTCTTTTTATGGCAACCGCCACTGAACGTTGTTGTTTAGAAGTCAATCTATTCATCCGCCTGGATAGAATCTTTCCTTGTTCGCTAACAAATCGACGAAGTAAACTTGTGTTTCTGTAATCGATAGTTTCGTCGGATCGAAGTGATGGGGAGCGTCTGCGGGAAGATCGTTTAAACCTATTCATGATACTTCGTAATTACCAATATCTAATACTATTAACTACCTATGGATCCTTTAGATGTTTGATTCACTTTTTCAACTCTTTGTGAATAGTGTGCTTACCGCAACAAAAACAAAATTTCTTCGATTCCAACCGAATAGGCGTATTCCGACGATTTTTACGCGTAGTGTACCGAGAGACACCTACGGAATTGTAACCAGCCCTTTTCTGGACACAACTTGTACATTCCGAAGCGATAGTTACTCTTGCATCTTTACTTTTAGCCATAATACTGATTGGACGATACCTTTTTTTATTCTTTTGCTTTACAAGATAGGGGGCTGGATCCAAGAAGGATTCGAATTAACCGCCTGCGCAGTCCCAACCAGCAGAATTCAAAATAACAAGAATATTTTTTCGTTTATTCAAAAGAATGGATTGATAACCTGTGATTTCCCCTGCAAAAAAAAAAACGAAAAGATCAAAAATTTCCTCGATTCTGCTTGTTCCTGCTACTTGTCGCCTAACGGGTCACAGGAAGGGAAAAACTAAGGCATCTGGAAAAAAACGATTTATTTCTATCGACAAACCAGCTAACAACCCAAACCATATAGTAGCAATCACGGGGGCTGTAGAGAGATAAATCTTCACATATTGCATCAGAAATTCTCCTTGTTGTTCTTTTTTTTATCTCCCCCTGTTCCCTCTCCTACAAATTACCAAATCCTTTGCATCCTACCAAAAAAAAAAAGAAAAGCCTACTTGTCGATCCTTTCCTCCCGAAAACTTAGGAAATCACTTTTAGATTCGAGGATTCCGAATCATACGATACAAAACTAAAATATTTTTTTTTTTTACTCTGCCGGTGGCGAGTACATCTAATAATCGGTTATAATCGAATCGGATCGGCTAATTTAATATCAGTGATGCCAATCACGATGAATATAGGGATGTAGCGCAGTTCGGTAGCGCGTTTGTTTTGGGTACAAGATGCCGCAGGTTCAAATCCCGTCATCCCTATTTTATTATCAATGCGCAAATCCTCCAGCTTTGGGGGTGGGATATAACATCCCATTCATAAGAAAAATATATTCGTTGTTTTTCTTTGGAAGAATAAGGGGAAGGGGTGGGCCTTTTTGTCGTCCCGCCACCCTTACTCTCCGAAAGAAAAACTCCATTCAGTGGTGGAGAAGCGCCTTTAGTTCAGTTAGGTAGAACGCGGGTCTCCAAAACCCGATGTCGTAGGTTCGAATCCTACAGGGCGTGTTTATGATCTCTGAACTAATAGAGACTGATGAGTCTGCTTAATATGTGTTTTAAATTGTAGAAGCAAGAAGAGACAGAAAGAAGAAAAATATCTATATATATTGCTATTGTCGCCGGACATATCTCTTTTACCGGATGAGGATTTCTTTCAGACTCACTACAAAATAGAATAATCGGGTGCTAGAAGGAAACAGAAATGGGAAAAAAAAAAAGAAGATATCTATAGATATCTGTATTTAGATTTCCCATTCATTTAATTGTCCTATCAGACCCAAAGTTGTTAATTTTTATCTAATATCCAATTGGTCACCACGTCTGTATTGTGAATATGCGGTTACAAATGAACCAGCTAAGGTTATTGGGATCGAACCTAGCACAATTCCGGATAATAATGCTTCAACCATTTAAGTTCGTAGATATCTAATACAAATACTCACCCAGGCAGGTTCAATCTCTTCAACCAGCGAGCAATTTTTGGTGGGTACAGTGAATTGCTAAGCGCCCGTGCGTGGGCTCTCCTTTGTTCCTTCCCCCTATAGAAGACGATACTGCTATCTCACGGAATCTTAATCTTGTTCGATCCAACAAATAATGCTAAAGTTAAAGTTAGTACGGATGTCAAAAAGGCAAAATAGCTTGGTAGAGTGAGCATGGGTTTAAATACCAAATTATCTAACAGATAATTTAGTATACAATTTTATGATATTTTTTACTAAATTTTTTTTGTTATTGACTAAGACTTTCACAAATTGACCAGAATAATACCGGAAAGTGTGCTTTTGTGTGGGAACGACTGATCCAATAGGATAAGCAAGACTTTTTTGTAAAAAAGATCAAATTAAGTTTAAGTAAGAAAAAAACGATTTTCTTGTAGTTTTTTTTTCTTATCGGCTTAACTTAATATGGCGCAAAAGGAAGGATTACAGATAGTCCATAACAACTTGTTGCTTACCCACCGCGACCTTTTTAGTATGGCTTGCCGCATCGAAGGGAGGATAGCTATACTTATCCAGTATATTTCCGATATACCCTTGGTATAAAAGTGACAACCTTTTTGGATTGATTCCGGTTCGGTGAGGTGCGCTGGCGTGACCCTTCAGTGTCGCTACTTCCTTACAAAAAAAATCCTTTTGAGTTGAGTATCACGAGATAGAAATACGGAGCTAAACACGTCTGGGAATACAGGAGAACGTCCCTTTGCCGACATCATTACTAGTACTTGATACTGGGTCATCCACAGCATAACTATACCCTCCCCGTTTATAGCAGGTTGGCTTTTTGTGAGTACAGGTTTAGCTTATGATGTTTTTGGAAGCCCCCGCCCTAACGAATATTTCTCTGAGAACCGACAAGAAGTTCCTTTAATAACTGGCCGTTTCGACTCGTTGGAACAGGTTGATGCGTTTACCAAACCGTTTTAGGAGGCACCAATGGCTCTAGATAAAACTCATCCAATTTTCACTGTTAGATGGTTAGCTGTGCATGGATTAGCGGTACCTACGGTTTTCTTCCCAGGTTCTATATCAGCAATGCAATTCATTCAGAGATAGTTTTTACATGAGTTTTGAATCTATGACACAACCAAATCCAAATAAACAAAGTGTAGAATTGAATCGCACAAGCCTTTACTGGGGACTATTACTGATCCTTGTACTTGCTGTCCTTTTTTCTAATTATTTCTTCAATTAAGGATGGAAAACGGTCGTTAACTTCGAGCGAAGGAAGATCAAAATCCTAATCATTCGTGACCGTTCATGTCTTAAGTCGTGACCGAGTGGTGGAACCAAACGAAGTAGGGTAAGGGGAGGGGGTGGTACAAACGACCAATACCACTGGAAGGATTCCTTTGTGGTTGATCGGGACTGTAGCTGGTACACTTGTAATAGGATTGTTAGGGATATTTTTTTACGGAGCCTATTCGGGGCTGGGATCATCTCTCTAAGGATGGATATATCTAGTTGGTATTTACTGGTCGGTGATTTTGTTGTCTAATCCGATTCACGTACTGAGCAAAAAGAAGTTGGGGGTGAGTCTATCAAGACTGTCGCTTCTTCGTTCCTACTTCACGCTACGGTTCAAAAAGGAGAAAGCTTTATGGCTGAGTCTATTCATCCTTAAATTCATTTATAGGCATGGATGTTCTGTGGGTTTATTCGGAACAGTCTCCATATATATATATATATATATTACTCCAAAATGTTACTGGATTTCAGTGACGCATCTTTCGAATACACTAATTACTCGATCGATTCTTCTTCAAAGAAGAGTCGATCGAGAATCAGCTTGCTTGATGGTACGAGCCAGCCCCCACAATCAAGAATTATTAGTATCAGCTACAGTCCTCAAACACACAGATATACTAAATCCTCGACTTGTCCCTTCCCTGGTGAGGAGGGGGGCAGACCGGGTTCAGTTCAGACCTGACCCCTGATCGGTAGTTTAGACTTAAAAAGGGGTACAATGCAAAGTAAGTGTGGAATCAGAAATTCATTTCTGCCAACTGGACCTTTTCATACTGTTTCTTCTTAAGGACGAGAAAAACCTGTGCCAGAGCAACTGAGGCAAAAAAGACTAGAAGACCTTGAATACGTAATGGGTCTTGGAGTACGATTTCCACTTCCCCCTGACCGAAACCACCCACGTTAGGATTATTAGTCAATGGCTGATCGACCTTGACGAATTCACCTTCTGAAACGATAAGTTCGGGACCGGGTGGGATAATATCAGTAATTTCACGACTCTCGGATAATTCTTCAATAACAACTTCGTAACCACCTTTACCCTCTCTACGAACTACCTTCTTTATTTTTCCTGTTACCGAAGCGGCATAAACCGTGTTGTTGCTTTTACTCCCGTCCGGATATATTTGCCCTCTACCCCTGTTTCCTCCAACATAAATTGGATATTTCAGGAAGTGTGCCTCCTTATTGTTAGCAGGGTCCGGCGCAAGAATTGGAAATACGATCTCACTGTATGGTTTGCCTGGAACCGGACCTATCACGATTATGTTCTTTCTGTCGGGGCGATAGTTTTGGAACGATAGTTTTCCCATTTTTTCCTTTGTTTCGGCCGGAATCCTATCGGGAGGAGCCAACTCAAACCCTTCGGGTAAAATAAGAACAGCACCTACATTCAACCCACCCTTTTTCCCATTAGCAAGCACTTGTTTTATCTATGTATCATAGGGAATCTTAACGACTGCTTCAAATACGGTATCGGGAAGAACAGATTGCGGAGCCTCCACATCTACCGGTTTCTTTGCTAGGTGGCAATTTGCACATACAATGCGCCCTGTAGCTTCGCGCGGATTCTCATAATTCTGCTGTGCGAATATCGGATATGCGTTTGAGACGGGTGAACAGCTCACTTTACCAAAACCAATGGATATTACTAGTGATAGAACCAACCATTTTTTCATCCAGTTATTCGTAATTCTTCTTCGCATAGATCTATGATTGTTGCCAAGTCTCCGCCCAAACGGATCGTTTCCGGACCCTGCATACTACTAAATGTACTTCCCTTATTTAAAAATCAAATCCATTGGTACTTATCCTCTTTCTCGGCTCATTCCTTCAAATATTAGTGAATGGCTAAGAAGCGTGGGATAGGTGGGTTGGATCGTTACGAAAGATGCGTCCAATCCCTCGTCTGTCGTCAGACGCGGATTAGTTTTTAGAATCGTCATTCACTCATTGTGTGATGAGTCGCTACAATTGAGGGGGATGTACGATTCAAATGACGAAAAATCCGATACTTAAATACTGTATCTGAAATGACCGGGAAAGTTGAGACGAAACGAGAAATTGCATATTTATTAGGAGCCAACCCGAAATGTTCAAAGGAGGACCCTACAAAAAGTTCCCAACCGTGGGGAGAGTGGAACCCTACGCATGGATCAGTTAGTAGAAGAATAGAGAACGCCTTCATTGTGTCATTCAAGCTATAAAATAATTCTTGAATCCAAGGGTTTGGAACTGCAAGTCTCTTTCGACCCGTTATAAGCAATAGAACCGAGATTATGATGCTAATTGTATCGGTTACTAATTGCAAAAGTAGCTGAATATTTGCTTCATTATACATTACTGCCAATCGAATAGTTTCGTTGTACGCATTTGTATCATAATTCCATAATTTAGTATCTATCGAAATTCCGGTTGCATCGTTTAACCAAAGCAGCGCCTCCGTCTTCCGAAGCCGATTCAAAGCCCTTTCCTCTTGAAAGGAGTTTATAAATAGTTGTGGTTGATAAACGTTCCACCAACCCCTGATCTGAGGTTCTATAAAGCTATTTTTGAGACTGATTGAAATCGCGGAAAGAAAGAGTAATAAATACCCGATATACCGGATAGAGGCTAATGATTGGTTTTTAGCCAACACGAAATCATTAAGTACTGAAAAATTCGATTGACTCGTCAATTCAGCCTTGAATCTCGACAAGGTACGAGTCAAAGATCGGGGTACTAGGCTTATGGATTCATAAGCCGTTGTACCACCGAAACGATCTATTCGGTCGTAGCCAGACGGTTCCTCGGTGGGTTCTAGATTCGTTCGAAACGATGGAGGGTCTGTTGTGTAAAAACGCCTCACGCGAGGATCAGAATCATTCAAGGTTGCTTCAATCCAGGCTAATTTCCTATTCATTTCTTCGGAACTAGTCGATTGGTCATAGACAAACCTCTTCTTTATCTTTAAAGAGGCATAACCCTCCTCCGCCTCGTCTTTCCGAAAAAAAGCAAGCCTTTTTTGTTCCTCGCCCGTACTCTTACCTTTGCTGTGATTCTTTTTGAACCCTAGGGTTAGTGATCGAGTATTTAGGGTATTCGATGACCGGTACGAAGACAGACCCGGATAATCTTCCGCAAAGAAATCCTTTATGGTATGAGTCTGAACCAGCGAAGACGACCCAGAGTGCTTCATCTCAAGAAAAAACTCCAAGAATTTTTCAATTTTTAAAATTAACAGGCTTAGCCTACATTCTAGGAGACTCCAATATATTCGAAATTTACTTTTATGGAAATCCCTATCTGTAAAAGTTTCTACGATTGGCAGTGACTCTCCCAAAAGAAACGGTTTTTTTTTGAAAAGTTTTGTCCTTAGAGACTTTAGGCGCTTACTAGCCTGATAAGCTCTATCCAGGGAACGATATGAAAAACTACGAAACCATCGAAGAACATTCCAATTATATGATCTCATATGTCATTTCGATTTCGGGAGAAGATCCACAAGGTGGAGTACTAATCGAATCAATCTTCATTAGTTTAGTATCGAATCGTATTATGAAACCCCTAGTACCTATCCTACCCCGATTTGGTTGATTATTTACCTCTTCATCAACTCGGCGGAATTTCATAAACCTTCAACAGATACGCGTAGGAAGCGGGCGAGTTCGGCTGCTTCTTCCTCCATCCCTCCCAGAGTCAAATCCTGATCAATTCGATTTAGAGGTATATTCTGTCTACCCCTGACTCTTAGATAGAGGCTTCGGCGGGGGTAGGGACCTTCTCGGACATCCAACCCAACAGCCTCTACGTCTTTCAGTGGGAGATTGATGCGAATGCGACGACTAGTTCCGGGAAAGCCCCATCGGAATATTGAGAAGATTCCCTCCTGTTTATCGAATAAATTGTATCCACTACCCACGTTCCAAAGTACGGTACACCACAAGTAAAACCCGAGAAAAAGACCTGCGATTCCATAGAAGGACATTACAATACCTTGGGGGATAAAAACAATCTGTTCGGACGGAAGTCCAGGAATCAGGTCTCTGCCAATGCAACTAGAGATCCCAACTAGTAGGAAACCTGTTGCACCGCAGACAAGAATAGAAGCCCAACACAGATTTGCTATTGTACGAGAGCCCTTCACGTTATCTACTCGGATGCGTTTGGAATGACAAGTCATTAGTATTTCCTCAAACATTATGTGGTGTAGCGGTTATCCTTTGCGTTACCGACCTTATTACTCCCCCCCTAAATACTATATCTATTTCTTTTTTTAGCGTGCGTGAAAGCCCGACCCGGTTTGCGTACAACAGTGGGTAGGTTTGTCGTTAATTCCTAGATATACTGAGTCATCTACTCATGTCGCAGTGGCGGATAAAAAATCTATATCTCATTTCTATTTGAAAAGAAAATGAGATATAGATCTAAGAAGCATCCTCGAGGTATTCAGAGGGTAGGTACTTTTAGGCGGCGTAAGTCCCTTCGCCAACTCGACAATCGATTCAAACAACAGATCGATTAAATATAATTTTTAATGTTTAGTCCTGAAAGGATATCTAACAGAAAGGATTAGAGGATTTCATCGCGCTCTATGTAGAGAAACAGAAAAGCCATTGTAATTGCCGGAAATAATGAACCTACTAAGGGTACAAAAATGGAGGGCAGATAGGACGCTGTCATGATGAATTTACCTCAAATGAAGATAAAAAGGATATCTATTTATGCAATACTACATCTTCCTTTTACCTCTCTTTCTAGTATTTAATGATAGTCTTTTTTGCCCTACAAAGAGAAGGGCTTTCTAGACTTCCCCTTAGTAGAATCATCTAATAACCAAGTATTATCCCTATAATTACCCTCGTAGGTTAGGTCGTTAGCGAAAAATCTACAATTGCACTTATCATTGATTCAATCGACGTGGATGTGCATTACGTGATAGAGATCGAAGAAGTCCCCATCTATCCGTATATTGTAGAGAGAAAAGATGTTTCTTATTGACGTCGAAGCGAGTTGAAACTCGAGTTTTTTTTCCGGAACAACAATAGTTAAATCTTTCATATATTATCTATGACTTTTGCCTATCCCGATAAGGTGCTAAGGAATAAAGTTCGAATGTCTCGCTCAAAACACCCTTCGGGAGGTTACGTGGTACAATCAAATCAAGTAGTCCATTATCAAATAAAGATTCAGCCGATTGAAAACCGTCAGGTATTTTTTGGCGTAACGTCTGTTCGATCACTCTTTTACCAGCAAACGCTATATATGCTTCAGGTTCGGCTATGATTATGTCTCCTGACATACCAAAACTAGCAGTTACACCACCCGTAGTTGGATGAGTAAGAACCGATATATAAGGCAATTTCTTCTGAACTTGATATTTCTGCAAAGCAGAAGAGATCTTAGCCATTTGCATTAAGCTTAACGTTCCTTCTTGCATACGAGCACCCCCAGAAGCACAGACTATGATTAGTGGGAGAGACTCGCACGTTGCATACTCAATCAAGCGGGTAATCTTTTCGCCCACGACAGAACCCATACTTCCTCCCATGAAACTAAAGTCCATAACACCAAGCGCAATACTTTTTCCATCTAGATGTCCTATACCTGTTTGAACGGCATCCGTCAAACCTGTCTCTTCTTGAGAATTAGTGATACGATTGTGATAGAAATCCTCATCGGAGAAACCCAAAACATCCGTTGCGGTCGTGTCTTCATCCATGGGAATCCAAGTGTCGCGATCAATTAGAAGTTCAATTCTTTCCATGCTATTCATTCGAAGATGATAGCCGCACTGATCACAAATACTCTTATTCTGTTTAAGAAATTTCACATGAAGCGTATTCTCACAATTGTCACACCGAGCCCATAATCCCTTATGATTATTGATATCAATTTTTTTCTCCTTGTCTTTTCCATTTTCACTTGAATCCTCCGAAGTGTCTTCTGGAAAAGCTCCGATGATCAACCCACCGAATTTGCGTCTATCTTCAAACCAATCTGTTAGAGACATAAATTTATCCTCGTCTACTTTTGAACCCTAACCCAAGGAATTTTAAGTGGTGTTTAGATTACACCTATCCCCTCAACAAAATAATTGAATGGAGAAATTTTTGGACCATCAAAAAAATTTCATTAAATATTATCTAATTGGCATAGTTATCAGCTGTATTTTTTAAGCTGTTGACAGGTTTGATGGCCCAATAAACTAAAAGACAGTCGGAGGATTTATTCTACAACCGATCACTTATATGTTATGAATTCGAGATAAAATATCCAACGTATTGTCGAACAATATGTCACAACACTTTTAATACTGATCCAGTAAATCGTTGATTCGATCTAATCTGCCTGTCTTCGCTCCGCCCTCCTCTACTTTTGAGTTTGAATTGATGGGGGATCGAACCCCTAGATCCATGGTCCAGGACCATGTGCCTTCGTCCAACGAGCGACCAATTCTATTTCCGTATATGGGGAAGGGGTACGGTAAAGATAGAATCTCTCCCGATATCCCCTGCCCATTCTACGGGTCCCGCAGGATCGCTTAGTGGTATCAAAGATTGATGAAAATCGATTACAGGGTATCGATTGTGTCAAACTCAAATTTGATCTCTTTCCATACTTCACAAGCGGCTGCTAGTTCGGGACTCCACTTACTAGCCTCACGAATAATCTCGTTACCTTCACGAGCAAGATCACGGCCTTCGTTACGGGCTTGAACACAAGCCTCCAAAGCCACTCTGTTAGCTACAGCGCCGGGTGCGTTCCCCCAAGGATGGCCTAGGGTTCCTCCACCAAATTGTAATACGGAATCGTCCCCAAAAATATCGGTTAGAGCGGGCATGTGCCATACGTGGATACCACCTGAAGCTACAGGCAGTACTCCTGGCATAGATACCCAATCTTGGGTGAAATAGATACCGCGGCTACGGTCCTTTTCAATGTAATCGTCGCGAAGTAGATCGACAAAACCCAGAGTTACTTCTCGCTCTCCTTCTAGTTTACCTACTACGGTTCCGGAGTGGATATGGTCCCCACCAGACATACGTAATGCTTTGGCTAACACGCGGAAATGTATACCATGATTTCTCTGTCTATCGATGACAGCATGCATTGCGCGGTGAATGTGAAGAAGTAGTCCATTGTCTCGGCAGTAGAAAGCCAAGCTAGTGTTTGCAGTAAACCCTCCGGTCAGGTAGTCATGCATGACGATTGGTGCACCCAACTCTCTAGCGAATTGAGCTCTTTTGAGCATTTCTTCGCATGTACCTGCAGTGGCGTTCAAGTAATGTCCTTTGATTTCGCCCGTTTCGGCCTGAGACTTGAATAGAGCTTCTGCTACGAATAGGAAACGGTCTCTCCAACGCATGAATGGTTGAGAGTTTACGTTTTCATCATCCTTGGTAAAGTCAAGCCCACCGCGGAGACATTCATAAACAGCTCTACCATAATTCTTAGCAGATAAGCCCAATTTTGGCTTTATCGTGCATCCTAGTAGAGGACGTCCATATTTGTTCAGCTTGTCCCTTTCAACCTGGATACCGTGGGGTGGTCCGATGAAAGTTTTGGAATAAGCAGGGGGAATTCGAAGATCTTCTAGGCGAAGAGCGCGTAGAGCCTTAAATCCGAATACATTACCTACGATGGAGGTAAACATGTTGGTAACGGAACCCTCTTCGAATAAATCTAGGGGGTAAGCTACGTATGCGATGTATTGGTTGTCTTCTCCAGCAACAGGTTCGATATCATAGCATCTACCTTTGTAACGGTCAAGACTGGTAAGTCCATCTGTCCATACGGTGGTCCATGTACCTGTAGAAGATTCCGCAGCTACCGCAGCTCCAGCCTCTTCGGGTGGGACTCCGGGTTGCGGGGTCATTCGGAAAGCTGCTAAAATATCGGTCTCTTTGGTAACATAATCGGGAGTGTAATAGGTCAATCGATAGTCTCTAACACCAGCTTTGAATCCAACACCTGCTTTAGTCTCCGTTTGTGGTGACATGGGTTCCTCCCTATGACTGAATCGGTAAATCTTGCAAGAATGAGATCTGCTCGGCATAGGTGGAGTTTTTCGATAAATCGAAGTGGATTTCGGTTTTTGAACTGAACCTGCTGCACGCGATACTTCTCTTTATCGAAACTCCATTTAAAGCATGGAACATTACTATTTTATATCGCGTTTTACGCGGAGTGCAACTAACTACTAGGGTTCCTCCCAAAAATCCTTTTGGAAATAGGGATCTATCCCATTCCAATAGATTGACTCGGGAATATCTTCATGGTTAGACTGGTCGATAGAAGAAGTCGAGGGATCGGACCAAATGGTTGGTCCGTCTCTCGAGACAGACATCCAAACCCATAACGAAAAATCGATGGATAAGACATGCTGGATAGGATCAACCTAATCATACCATGGAATGTTCAACTCGTTAGTCTCTCAAAATGAACCAAGAGAGAAGGGTTCGGCCGGATCTGTCTAAAGTTCCGCCTATCTCTTTGTTCTACCCACCTATTATTCTATCTGCGAGGGAAATAAACTCAAGGGATTTGTTCCGAACTATCGACTCTCTTTTCGCCACCAACAGATAATGGATCGGCGACGAAATAAGATATCTCTCTATCGATTCAGTAATCAAATAAAGATAATACACCAAAATAGTTACGAAAACTAGTTCTCCCTCTTTTGAAATTTCCAAATTGGTGGAAAACCATGTGGGATACGTTACTCAGATCATTGGACCAGTATCGGATGTTGCTCTTTCTCCGGGGAAAATGCCGAATATTTACAACTCACTAACTGTTAAGGGACGTAATCCGGCGGGTCAAGAGATTAATGTTACTCGCGAAGTACAACAATTGTTGGGTAATAATGAAGTCAGAGCCGTAGCTATGAGTGCTACAGACGGTTTAACGAGAGGTATGAGTGTTGTTGATACAGGAGCCCCTCTCAGCGTTCCTGTTGGTGAAATTACCCTTGGCCGAATTTTCAATGTCCTTGGCGAACCCGTGGATAATATGGGTCCTGTGGAAAGTAGTATAAAATTTCCGATTCACAGGTCTGCTCCAGCTTTTACCCAATTGGATACCAAACTATCTATCTTTGAGACAGGAATTAAGGTTGTAGATCTTTTGGCGCCGTATCGCCGAGGCGGAAAAATCGGGTTATTTGGAGGAGCTGGAGTGGGGAAGACGGTTCTTATTATGGAACTAATCAATAACATTGCTAAAGCTCATGGAGGTGTATCTGTATCCGGCGGGGTGGGAGAACGCACACGCGAAGGCAACGATCTCTACATGGAGATGAAAGAATCAAAAGTTATTAATGAAGAAAATATATCAGAATCCAAGGTGGCTCTGGTTTATGGCCAGATGAATGAACCACCAGGAGCTCGTATGAGAGTTGGCCTAACAGCTCTAACGATGGCAGAATATTTCCGAGATGTTAACAAGCAAGATGTACTTCCATTCATTGACAACATTTTTCGTTTCGTCCAAGCGGGATCAGAAGTCTCTGCATTATCGGGTAGAATGCCTTCTGCTGTGGGTTATCAGCCCACTCTTAGTACAGAGATGGGAACGCTGCAGGAGAGAATTACCTCAACTAAAGAAGGATCCATAACTTCCATTCAAGCTGTTTACGTACCTGCAGATGACTCGACTGACCCAGCTCCCGCCACGACGTTTGCACACCTAGACGCTACTACCGTGCTTTCGAGAGGATCAGCTGCGAAAGGTATCTATCCGGCCGTAGACCCCCTAGATTCGACCTCAACTATGCTGCAACCTTGGATTGTGGGTGCGGAGCATTACGAGACAGCGCAGGGGGTTAAACAGACTTTGCAGCGTTACAAGGAACTTCAAGATATTATAGCTATTCTCGGGTTGGACGAGTTATCCGAGGAGGATCGTTTAACCGTAGCTAGAGCTCGAAAGATAGAACGTTTCTTATCGCAACCCTTCTTCGTAGCAGAAGTCTTTACTGGTTCTCCAGGTAAATACGTTAGTTTACTAGAAACAATCAAAGGATTTCAAATGATCCTTTCTGGAGAATTGGATAATCTTCCTGAACAAGCATCTTACTCGGTCGGTAACATTGATGAGGCTACCGCAAAGGCTGCTATTTCACAAGTGGAGGGTCTATAAAAGGGATGAAATCGAATCTTCGCGTAATGGCTCCTAATCGAATCGTTTGGAACTCTGAGGTTTGGGAAATCATTTTATCTACCAACAGTGGTCGGGTTGGTATACTGCCTAACCACGCGCCGCTTCTTACAGCTTTAGATATGGGAGTCCCGAGGATACGCCAGGACGAGCAATGGTCCGCCATGGCGCTAATGGGTGGTTTCGCCATGGTAGAAAATAATCAAGTAACAGTACTGGTCAACGAAGCGGAACGGGCTACCGAAATTGATGCTGACGAAGCTCAAAGGTGTTTTCAGATAGCTCAGGCTGACTCGGCAAAAGCGCAAGGCAAGAAGAGTGTTATAGAGGCTAATTTAGCTCTTAAGAGAGCCAAGGCTCGATTAGAAGCTTTGAACGCGATTTGATTTTTTTCTTACTTGAGATAGATTGGATAGGGAGACGTGTGCGATACGATACAAAAGAATCCAGCGATTTCGCGGTCCTGTCATAGTATTGAGACATTACCCCAAAATTACTGTATATATATCTCACACATTTGTAGAACTTATTAGATATCAGGCTAGTAATCATGATATCTAATAGGTTTTACCTACTATTGGATTCGAACCAATGACTCTCGCCGTATGAAAGCGAAACTCTAACCGCTGAGTCAAGTAGGCTTTTTTTACGTGACTGCATTCCACGCTTACGTATCTATATTATACTCGGCGAGCTATTTGGAAACAACTACACGTTCTATCGATAAAAAAAAAAAGATGTGTTTTTTTTTTTCTTTTCAAAGATGAGTTATATCCAATTGCCTCGAGTATCTGACTTGACAAGGATCGATCGGTATTGATACAATAGTTATTGCGTCTCAAAACTGACCAAGGGCTATAGCTCAGTGGTAGAGCACCTCGTTTACACGTGCGCCGATGATTTCTCTAGAAAGGTTTATCGAATCCGATCGATTCACGCAAATTTCTGCATGATAAAATTCTGTCTTACCTCGATTAGGTATGGAGGGGAACAATAGCATGGCAAGTGGTGGATTGGTCAGAAAAGGATCAATCTTAGAAATATGTTGATATGGTGGATGAGTGATCTATCCAATGCTACAGATTACGGGGGCTGCGCGAGGACCCCAATAGATCTCTTCTTCGTCTTACGAACTTTCAGGTGTAAAGAGTATCGTATATTCCTCTCAAGCGACAGAGAATATCCGCCATTACGAAGAGGTAGATGAGTGCTTTTTAAGAGCAAACCTGTGTCAACACGAATAACCTAATCAAGATACTTCGGGATTGCTTCATTTATATCCGTAAAGAATTTATTCTTTTGAGACGGGTTTAGTCAAGCACACGGAATCACCCTATCTGGTAAGAGGAAGGTTGGTGCATCAATAATCGTTCGTTTATCCCAACTTAAGTGGGAGAGCGGTTGATGGTAGAGCCCAGTGCAGCGAAAGCGGCATGTTGGGTTCGTTAAGCAGTTCTAGAATATTTCGCATATATTTTTGATCTGCATGACCGAGAATGTCTACGGTTCGAATCCGTATAGCCCTAATCTGACGCAAAAATGACATGCATTACCATTCTAATTTAAAATCTATAACAATAAGTATCTATCTATAGAATTAGAAATAGTTCTAACTCTATAGATACTTATTGTTAAGTTCAATCCGAATCATTCAATTTCTAGATTTTCTCTCCCAAACCAAGTAGTTTGGTAGTTCGATATATTCCAGTTATTTGATCATAGAAATGCCCAAATGGACCCTCGGCGGGGGTTAGTGTTATACACGCCGACCTGAGTGATAATAGAAAAAAAATTCCTCTTGATTCCGCCCTTCCTCGCTTCTTCGAATTAAGTATCTACCACAGCGATTTGTAACCAAGGATTTTCACTTAAACCTTACTTTTGACTTTCCTGAAAAAATGATACATGTTACACCTACTGTGATATAGCTGTTAAATGACTTTGAAACTGAAAGAAAGGAGTATGTTAATGTTTCTGCTACATAAATACGATTCTTTCTGGATCTTCCTACTAGTATCTCTGTCTATTCCCTATCTAGCTCTTTCGATTCCCAGATTTCTTGCCCCTACACGCGAGGGACCAGAAAAATTTTCAATTTATGAGTCGGGTATTGAACCTAAAGGAAATACCTTGATTCGTTTTCAGATCCGTTACTACATGTTCGCTTCAGTATTTGCAATCTTCGACGTCGAGACAGTCTTTCTCCATCCTTGGGCTATGAGTTTTAGGGAATCGGGCCTATTCGCCTTCATTGAAGCAATTATCTTCATATTTATACTAATAGTCGGTTCGGTTCATGCATGGCGAAAAGGAGCATCGGAACGGTCTCAATTCCTGAATATTCGAATGGAAAAAGCAGTGACAAGGTTAAACCCCGCGAGAATTCCCTTATCTATTCAATAGAGTCCTTGTTACCTGATCAGGGCGCGTCAAACTCAATTTTTTTAGCTAGTATTAATGACTCTTCAAATTGGTCTAGACTATCAAGTTTGTGGCCACTATTATACGGTACTAGCTGCTGTTTTATTGAGTTTGCTTCACTAATAGGTTCGCGATTCGACTTCGACCGATACGGCTTAGTACCCAGGTCCAGCCCCAGACAGGCTGACCTCATCGTGACAGCCGGTACGATAACTATGAAAATGGCTCCATCCCTGGTCAGGTTATATGAACAGATGCCTGAACCAAAATACGTAATTGCTATGGGAGCCTGTACAATTACAGGAGGTATGTTTAGTACAGATTCCTACAGCACTGTTCGCGGGGTGGATAAATTAATTCCTGTAGATATTTATTTGCCGGGTTGTCCACCTAGACCCGAAGCTATTATTGATGCTGTGACCAAACTTCGCAAAAAAGTGGCTCGAGAGAATAAATATAGGAACAAGGATCGAGCTTCTAGTTCTACCCGAAAAAAGTACTTTGCTGTGAATCATCACCTCCATTTAGTACCCAGCATTCACACTGGCGAATACAACCAACGGCTAGATGATCGGGGTAGAGAGTCCTCGTTAGATGCTTTTTTGATCTCGTTGGATTCAATAATGGTAAAAGGTCAGCTTTCAGAATAATTAATATCGGAAGCTGATGAGTTAATAGTTTTTTTGGGTATAGAAACAGAAGAGAGGTTTTAATCGATATGAGTACTACCGAGACAAAAATGTTTGACACCAAGACGACGCAGGGTCGATTATCCGCTTGGTTGACCAAACACGGATTCGCTCACAGACCCCTAGGTTATGATTATAGAGGTGTCGAAACTTCGCAGGTTAAAGCTGAAGAGTGGCTGTCAATAGCTGTTGCTCCATACATTTTTGGTTTCAACTACCTACGTTCCCAATGCGCGTATGACGCGACACCGGGGGGGCCTTTAGTTAGCGTGTATCACCTCACGCAGATGCAGGACGAGGCGGATCAACCTGAGGAGGTTTGTACAAAGATCTTTGTTCCAAGAGAAAACCCTATAATTCCTTCGGTTTTTTGGGTTTGGAAAAGTTCTGACTTTCAGGAACGGGAATCTTATGACATGTTAGGAATAATCTATCAGGGTCATCCACGTCTTAGGCGTATACTGATGCCTGAAAGCCGGATCGGCTGGCCTTTGCGTAAAGACTACGTTGTACCCAAATTTTTTGAGTTGCAGGATGCATATTAGGTTACATACTAACAGGGAAAGGGGCCTATTCCCTCCTAATGAATCATTAAAAAGACCCGTACTTTTAACTTTTACAGGGGTGTTTTTCGAATGGGAAGGAAGATCCGAGCGATTCGCCAATTATTCAAAATCAAAAGACTTATCTGATCTGTTTCCATGGATTCTTGTACGACTAAACCTACCGATCGTCGTATGCCCATCGGAGAGATACGTTCCATGCTATCGTGTTCTCTCTGTTAATAGTATGCCAAGAACCAGACTTGAACTGGTGACACGAGGATTTTCAGTCCTCTGCTCTACCAACTGAGCTATCCCGGCCCTTTGAAAGAATATGCTCGAAAAACAGAAGAAGGGTGTAGATCTTTTTCCGATTCATTCTTTTCTTCTTGCTCGGTCGAACTAGTAGCATTAGATATTTGCTTTGTCAGAGACTTCGTGTTATTTTACTTCGAATGAACCATTCAGACAGTCTTTTAGGCTTGCTGAATGGTTCATTTGTCATTTCTACCTAAATAGAAAGAATTTGAAATCATTTTCAGTCCGAAAGTACGGAATTTTCCATAATCAATCGAGTTTTTTTTTTTAGTGGACGACATGAATAGCTTTACCTCTTAATAGAGGTACGTCGATCTAAAAACCTATCTGATCTATAAAAGATCAAATTTTTATTTATACTGTCCCATTAGGGATAGAGGGGCTCGAACCCTCACGGTTAAAAAACCAACGGATTTTCTTTCTACCACGATTTGCATTGTTACGCTCGCCGAACGTGTAGAATGGGACTCTATCTTTATTCACGAAAAAGCTATCAATTGCTAATACTTGTCGAAGCTTTTTTTTTGAATGCACCAGAAAGCAAGTCGAGCGAAATAGAAAAATCGGAAGTAACAAGAATAATGATAGATCCTTCAGATAGCAACTATATATTCCAACAAGGATCACGCCCGATATTCGTCCAACCCAACTACTAAGCCCTCTCGTCCGTTCCTGTACCTTATCTAATCCGATCGATTGTCGTAGTAGTCGTACAGTCAGTAACTCCGACTGTAAAGATTGAAAGAGTGTTCGTTCGAATAGCTCCCGTCGAGTCTCTGTACCTATCTCGCTTCGCCGTCCAAAAGTCATTTAGCTGAAGTTAGATTTGGCTCAGGATTACCCGCGAAAAAATCCTGGGTTCCCCTGAATCTGGGAGCTGTCACTCGGTCCGTTTCCACACCCAGGCTCGATCCGATTGAGTCCGTAGCGTCTACCATTCCGCCATATCCCCTACTCTTCGGCCCCAAAAAACTGAAACACAAAATAGACAATTTTTATTTTCCCCCTATTCGGAGATAGATTCTCCGTATCCGAACGATCTAAGCGAGGAATATACAGAAGTTTTTTTTGGTTTTCCTTCGTAATCCCTTATAAAAATACCTAAATTTAGCTTTTTTTCCTTTCCCGCCATACATTTACCTAGCACAATAATTATACAGCAATGTACCGAATTAGGCAATACTATATTATATCAATCCATTCAATTTTTGTTTTTGTTAAACTTTATATGAATAGTTAGTATACTACAGGATTTTCAGACACGGATCCGATATGGATCTTTCGCCCATCTCCCTCCTGTAGCTTTTCCATCCACAAAACGATAACAAATTTGTTAGTTGATGGCTCTGATTCGTATGTTATGGTTGTCACAAAAACGAATCCTTAATGAAATAGGATGGGTACTGCGCCAGAATGGGTTTTTCAATTTCCGTGCCAAATTCCGAATGAGGTTTTATTCTGAATAATGAAATGTTCACAGAAAAGGAGTTTTTACGTCTCGTTACCGAGGACCTCGTTTGAAAGTGATACGCCGTCTAAAAAGTTTGCCCGGACTTGCAGGTGAGGCTTCCAATGTGGGAGAAACTCGGGTTGCTGCTGATCAATCCACATCCACCCCAAAGAAGATTTCTCAGTTTTGCGTGCGCTTGGAAGCTAAACAAAGATTACGTTATAACTATGGATTGACGGAACGTCAATTGCTCCGATACGTCCGCATCGCTAGAAAGACTAAGGGTTCAACGGGGCAAGTACCATTGCAATTACTCGAAATGCGTTTAGATAATATTATTTTCCACTTGGGTATAGCTCCAACGATTCCTGCAGCTAGACAACCGGTCAATCACAGACACATCTTAGTCAACGATCGTATTGTGGATGTACCTAGTTACCGTTGCAAACCGAAAGATATTATTACTATTCGGAATCGACCAACTTCTTTGAATGGATTAAAAAGGACCGGTATAATTGAGTCTTCTCGAGGGAACCAAATACCAGATCACCTAACTCTCTCTTTTTCGGAGGACAACAGACCGAAGGGGTTAGTTAATAAAACCGCTACTCGAGAATCTATCGACTTGAATATAAACGAATTGTCAGTCGTCGAATACTATTCTCGGAAAGCTTAAACCTAAGCGAGTTACTTATACAATGGAGTATGTTTTTCAGTAAATCAGATTGTTTGAGAATCCTTCTAATTCTCAAGCGATCTGTTTGAGATAGAAACCAACAAAGGGCTCACTAAAAGATTAGTAAGATAAAAAATCCGACTTATCTATCGCGGCAAAAACCTGTTTAAAATCTCGTCCTTCATACTTTAAAAGCGGAGTTTTGAATAGATCTAACCGACACGTCATGAAATATTCCGGGTTACTTAAAGATTTCTAGTCCAGTAATGAGCAATTCTATTACCAAGGACCATCCGTATTCCCAACTTATCAGCCCTCTCCTTCCCGTCACTGGGAAAGTTTCGGTTATGGTTAATTGTAAGTAATTTATAGGCGCCGCAGCAAAGGGGATGTGGAAAGAGAAGGGTTTCAGAAGGAAGGAGAGGGATTTGAACCCTCGGTAAACAGCAGTCTACTTAGCATTTCCGGTGCTACACCTTAAACCCCTCGGTCACCCTTCCTTTAGGTTTGATTTTTCAGATACTCTGACACATTCTAGAGATTTAGGTAGCAAAGTTGCAAGCAAGCTGGTGATCCATAGATAACAGTCAGATAGTACTACTTTTTTTTTACACATAGATCTAGTACTCACCTACTATTGATATCTGAGATTGACATAATATAAAACAAGAATATTGTACATATGAATCTTTATCTTGGTCACTATTAATCGGATTTCTATACAATAGAAATCCTTTTTACTTTTGAATGGGTAGGCTTTTCTATCACAGTCCGAGAGGGGTCGAATTCGAGGAGAAAAAAAAGCATACACATGTTTTTTTTTGGGGGGGGGGGGGGTTGCCATAAACAAGTTTAGTTTCGACACTCTGTTTCTCCACCCATCAGAAGCCTTTTTCTGTTACATGCAGAGACGTCGAATCCATCTATTCCATTGCTTTTTAATGTCTGGTTGCAATTTAAAACACATAAATGATGTGCGGCGTACTTATTGCTTTCTCGTACTGCCAAAAGCATTATTTTATTAGTAATCCTGATTAATACAACAATAAGTGGAATTTGAGAGAAAAATAAATTGGAATTGATTATGCCCAGATCTCAGAGAAATGACAATTCTATTGATAAGACTTCCACAATTCTAGCAGATATTTTGTTACAACTTTTGCCGACCACTGAAAGAGAGAGGAAAGCTTCTACATATCATAGGGATGGTGCGATTCGGTAGGGTAAATCCGTTCTCATCTACATCTAGTAGACGGTAATCCAAACAGACCCACGTTTTGTGAAGGTGTGTTTCGATTCGGGAACAAATCCTTCGGTCGTGTATCCACGATTCGCGCAACCTCGAATGCTACAGCCATCTGAGGTTTTAGTAATAAGTGGAAGACTGAGCCTACGAAAAAAAAAAAAACTATGCATGATTTCGCGGGTGAGCGTGGGGGGAAGGCACTACGCATAGAAATCGACATCACAAAGACTTCGTTAATCTGTTTTTGGTTTCGCCACGTATTAAACCTCTTTGACGACTCTAGAATCGTGGTTGACAGTGATTGGGACGACAGACACCCATCCCGTTTGTGTTTTGGATACCCCCAGAATCATCGTAGATTGTCGAGGCGAAGAATCCCCGTAATTCAAAAAAATTCAAAAATAAGGCGTTGGGAACGAAGAAATTGTAAAGGATTCTGGGAAATAACATAATGTAGTTATTTACTTGTTTGCCTGGAAATTTTTTACAAGAAGGATGGTTAGGTACTAATTTTATAACACACTAGCCCCCGCTCAATTACAGGTTAGGGGTAGGAATAATCATTTTATTTCGAACGTTACTACCCCCCGTGCTTCGGGCGGGAGGAGCCGTATGAGATGGAAATCTCACGTACGGTTTTGGAACGGGGCTTATTCGCATTAGCAACCGTAACGGATGTCGGCCCAATCCGAAGGAGAGTATGCAGAAGCTTTATAAAACTATTACAAAGCTATGCGCTTAGAAATTGATTCTTACGATCGGAGTTACATACTTCATAATATAGGTCCTATTCATACTAGTAACGGTAAACATGCAAAAGCATTGGAATATTACTTCCAAGCATTGGAGCGGAATTCTTTTCTGCCACAAGCTCTTAATAATATGGCTGTGATCTGTCACTACGTGCGATTATCTATACCTTGGGATCCTTTGGCTCGTAGCTATTCAACCAACGAAAAAGGCATCCCACAAACATACTTCTGATCTGAACGAGAGTTGTTGCAAGCTGTGGGGATAAGCTCTACCCCCTCCAGATTAACCCAAATTTGAAAGAAGGGTAGCCTAAAGATCCCATGGGTAATCGATTAAATGGAAGGATATAGCACCGTAAAGATTCATCATTGAAGATATGGGTCGATACAATGAGTTTGGTCTAACCAAGAAGTTAAACAATCTGTCTCTGTAGCAGGGTCGATTGGAAAAATAGGGGTAACGGACCACGGTGTAGTATAAAATCCCAAAGGAACAATCTATCTGAATGGATCCATATTCAGAAGGAATAGGATAATTAGCCTTAGAAGAGGGATTTATATATATAGATATAGAAATCCTTCTCTTGACTGGGAGTACGGAAAGAACTATATCCGGAAAGAGGTAGAGTTGGAAACCCCCATCGATGACTACTTCCAACTCTTCGACGAATCGGAAATTGGTTTACTATCTTTCCTGATCGAGGGGGATAGTTTGCTAGTGAGCCAACCGGAAACGTAGTTGTTCGAGCCGTATGAGGTAGGAAACTCTCAAGTTCGGTTCTGAGGGAGGAGGTCTACAAAAAGATCCATCCATCCTGACCGAGGGGAGCAGGCCATTCAGGAGGGAGACTCAGAAAATTCAGAAGCTCGGTTCGATCAAGCCGCCGATTATCGGAGACAAGCAGTAGCACTTTCCCCTGGTAATTACATTGAAGCGCAGAATCGGTTGAAGATTACGGGACGTTCTTCTCCCCTGAGTGAGTGAGGGAAGCACAACCACTTAAATGGAGAGATAGACTAAATAGAATGGCAGAAAAAAAGCTAACCCGAACCGATCCGGTTGCATAGACCCAACCCCCTGCGGGATTAAAAGAGTGATGATTTTTGTAAAGTCCACAAGGCACGAATAGGTTGTGTAATAATAGAATCAAATGCCTGACCCGGATGAGTCTTCCATCGATCGTAGTTGTTCCAGTTCCAAATTCAAAGATAAAGAGAAAACTTTGCCGGTTGCTAATTTAGTAATAATGCAAGTTATTAGAAATGGCATACCCCCTGTTGGTAGGTTGTCGCTATCCCTCGTCCGAAGAGAGGAGAGTCTCGATGACTATTCGTTCACCAGAACCAGAAGTCAAGATTATGGTGGAAAAGGATCCCGTGAAAACCTCTTTTGAGAAATGGGCTCAACCCGGACATTTCTCCAAGGTTTTGGCTAAGGGTCCTAGTACCACCACATGGATTTGGAATCTACATGCTGATGCTCATGATTTTGACAGTCACACCAATGATTTAGAAGATATATCCCGTAAAATATTTAGCGCTCATTTCGGTCAACTAGGTATTATTTTCATCTGGCTGAGCGGCATGTATTTTCACGGAGCTCGCTTCTCCAATTACGAGGCGTGGCTGAACGATCCCACTCACGTAAAGCCAAGCGCTCAGGTTGTTTGGCCAATCGTGGGTCAAGAGATACTCAATGGGGATGTAGGCGGAGGGTTCCAGGGAATACAGATAACTTCTGGATTCTTCCAGCTTTGGCGAGCCTCCGGAATAACTAGTGAATTACAACTGTACAGCACAGCAATCGGTGGGTTAGTCTTTGCAGGATTAATGTTTTTCGCTGGTTGGTTTCATTACCATAAAGCTGCTCCAAAGTTAGCCTGGTTCCAGAATGTCGAATCCATGTTGAATCACCACCTGGCAGGTCTTCTGGGTTTAGGTTCTCTCGCATGGGCGGGACATCAAATACACGTTTCGCTACCGATTAACGAGTTATTAGATGCAGGAGTTGATCCCAAAGAGATACCCCTTCCTCATGAGCTTATTCTAAATCGCGATCTTTTAGCTCAAACCTTTCCTAGCTTCGCAAAGGGGTTAATACCATTCTTCACTCTCAACTGGTCGGAATACTCAGATTTGTTAACGTTCCGCGGGGGGTTAAATCCGGTGACAGGAGGATTATGGCTGACTGATACCGCGCATCACCACCTAGCCATCGCTGTTCTTTTCCTTGTAGCTGGTCATATGTATAGAACCAATTGGGGTATTGGGCATAGCATAAAAGAGATTTTGGAGGCTCATAAGGGTCCCTTCACTGGCGAGGGTCATAAAGGTCTCTACGAGATTCTAACAACTTCCTGGCACGCTCAATTAGCTATCAACCTCGCCCTGCTAGGCTCTTTAACTATTATAGTGGCCCATCATATGTATGCCATGCCCCCCTATCCTTACTTAGCCACCGATTATGCCACACAACTTTCCTTGTTTACACATCATATGTGGATTGGAGGATTCTTAGTTGTTGGCGCAGCCGCGCACGCAGCTATCTTCATGATAAGGGATTATGATCCAACTACCCAATATAATAACCTGTTGGATCGTGTTATTCGGCATCGTGATGCAATAATATCACACCTTAACTGGGTCTGTATCTTTTTGGGTTTTCACAGCTTTGGCCTATACATTCATAATGATACCATGAGTGCTTTGGGACGCCCCCAAGATATGTTTTCAGATACTGCTATTCAGCTACAACCTATATTTGCTCAGTGGGTACAAAATAATCATGCATCGGCTCCTGGTTTAACCGCGCCCAATTCAGTGGCGAGCACTAGCCTAGCTTGGGGGGGGGGCAGCGACCTAGTAGCAGTAGCTGGAAAAGTTGCTTTAGCACCAATCCCGTTAGGTACTGCAGATTTCTTGGTACACCACATTCATGCATTTACAATTCATGTTACTGTATTAATATTACTAAAAGGTGTTCTATTTGCACGCAGCTCGCGTCTAATACCCGATAAAGCAAATCTCGGTTTCCGTTTCCCTTGCGACGGACCCGGTAGGGGGGGTACCTGCCAGGTATCCGCTTGGGATCACGTCTTTTTAGGGTTGTTTTGGATGTACAACTCTATATCAGTAGTTATATTTCACTTTAGTTGGAAGATGCAATCTGATGTATGGGGTAGTGTGAGCGAGCAAGGGGCAGTGAGCCACATTACCGGAGGAAATTTTGCGCAGAGTTCAACAACCATCAATGGATGGCTGCGAGACTTCTTATGGGCACAGGCTTCCCAAGTTATTCAATCTTACGGTTCCTCATTATCGGCATATGGTCTCTTATTTTTGGGAGCTCATTTCGTTTGGGCTTTCAGTTTAATGTTCCTATTCAGCGGTCGTGGATACTGGCAAGAACTGATTGAATCTATTGTTTGGGCTCATAATAAATTGAAAGTTGCTCCCGTTACTCAGCCCAGAGCTCTGAGTATCATACAGGGACGTGCTGTGGGAGTAGCTCATTACCTTCTGGGTGGAATCGCCACAACATGGGCGTTCTTCCTAGCGAGAATCATTGCAGTGGGATAATGGCTAGGAGGATTCGAGAAACACTACGGCATCGAGATTTCCAAAATTCAGCCAGGGTCTGTCCCAAGACCCGACTACCCGTCGTATTTGGTTCGGTATAGCCACTGCCCATGACTTTGAGAGTCACGACGATATTACCGAAGAACGCCTCTACCAAAAAGTTTTTGCTTCCCATTTCGGTCAACTAGCTATCATCTTTTTATGGACCTCCGGGAATCTATTTCATGTAGCTTGGCAGGGTAACTTCGAGGCATGGGTACGGGACCCACTACACGTGAGACCGATTGCTCATGCCATCTGGGATCCTCACTTTGGCCAGCCAGCCGTCGAAGCTTACACCCGGGGAGGGGCTCCGGGTCCAGTCAATATAGCATATTCCGGTGTATATCAATGGTGGTACACGATCGGTCTACGCAATAACCAAGATCTTTATAACGGAGCTATCTTCCTGCTAGCTATCTCTGCGGCGTTCTTACTAGCCGGTTGGCTACATTTGCAGCCGAAATGGAAACCTGGTATTTCTTGGTTTAAAAACGCGGAATCCCGTCTCAACCACCACCTTTCCGGACTTTTCGGAGTGAGTTCTCTAGCTTGGGCAGGTCATTTGATCCATGTAGCTATTCCAGAATCTAGGGGTGGACACGTTAGGTGGGACAACTTCTTGACTGCGAGTCCGCATCCTCAAGGCTTGGGGCCGTTCTTCTTAGGCCAGTGGAGTGTCTATGCGCAGGATCCCGATTCCAGTAATCACTTGTTCGATAGTACCCAAGGAGCAGGAACGGCTATTTTAACTTTCCTAGGAGGGTTTCACCCACAAACCCAAAGTTTGTGGTTGACTGACATGGCTCATCACCATCTGGCAATCGCAGTTATATTTATCATTGCTGGTCACATGTACAGAACTAATTTTGGTATTGGACATAGCATGAAAGAGATTTTGGAAGCCCATACTCCTCCAGGAGGCAGGTTGGGTCGTGGGCATAAGGGACTTTACGATACAGTCAATAATTCTCTTCATTTCCAATTAGGATTAGCCTTAGCAGCGCTAGGAGTCGTCACTTCCCTAGTTGCGCAACACATGTATTCCTTACCAGCTTATGCATTTATAGCACAAGATTACACGACTCAAGCTGCATCATATACTCATCACCAATATATTGCTGGGTTTATCATGACAGGAGCTTTTGCGCATGGTGCTATATTTTTTATCCGGGATTATGATCCAGAACAGAACAAGGATAACGTCTTAGCAAGAATGTTGGAACATAAGGAAGCAATAATAGCTCATCTGAGTTGGGCTAGCTTATTCCTCGGATTCCACACCTTAGGTCTTTATGTCCATAACGATGTAATGTTAGCTTTCGGGACTCCGGAGAAGCAGATTCTTATTGAGCCTGTATTTGCTCAATGGATCCAAGCTGCTCACGGTAAAGCTTCGTATGGGTTTGATGTACTTCTATCCTCGGGAGATAGTCCAGCAATCAATGCCGGTCGAAGTTTATGGTTACCTGGCTGGTTGGATGCTATCAATAACAATAGTAATTCATTATTCCTAGCGATTGGACCTGGAGATTTTTTGGTTCACCACGCAATTGCTTTGGGTCTGCACACAACTACATTGATTCTAGTGAAGGGTGCGTTAGATGCCCGTGGTTCTAAGTTGATGCCAGATAAAAAAGAGTTTGGTTATAGCTTTCCTTGTGACGGTCCAGGCAGGGGTGGCACCTGCGACATTTCGGCTTGGGACGCTTTTTACTTAGCCGTTTTCTGGATGCTGAACACAATTGGATGGGTTACATTCTATTGGCACTGGAAGCATATAACCTTGTGGCAAGGGAATGTTGCTCAATTTAATGAATCTTCTACTTATTTGATGGGATGGTTGAGGGATTACCTATGGCTTAACTCCTCGCAACTAATTAACGGCTACAACCCGTTCGGTATGAACAGTCTATCCGTATGGGCATGGATGTTTCTATTTGGACATCTTGTGTGGGCTACTGGATTTATGTTTTTGATTTCATGGCGTGGATACTGGCAAGAGCTTATTGAAACCCTGGCTTGGGCCCATGAACGTACGCCCTTGGCAAACGTTATACGCTGGAAGGATAAACCCGTTGCTCTTTCCATCGTTCAAGCAAGGTTGGTAGGGCTAGCCCATTTCTCAGTAGGTTACATATTTACCTATGCAGCTTTCCTCATAGCATCTACCTCGGGTAAGTTCGGATAATCCATCCGTTTCTGAATTTACCTCCTAATCAACAGAGTATTTCTTTATTTATATTTTGAATTTGTCCGTGCCACTATTACCCCGTCGGGGCTAATGGCAAAATCAACCAGATTACAAGTTGATTCATAAAAAGAAAAAGGGAAAACAGTATATATACTGTTTTCCCTTTTTCTACCCACAAGTCGAGGGCAAGTAAATACTTCCATAACAGATCTTATCCGTGTTCTATGTTTAGAATAGCATAATAATCCCATTCAACTGACTTTTGAATTACGGCAAGAAAGAGTCTTATTGAGAAGGAGAAAAGGAAAAAAGAATTAGTAAAAGAATATGAAGTTATTCGTCAATCTTTGAAACGACAAATCAGGATCAGTTCATCAATCCAGCAAAAGATAGAAATTTCTAAGGAGCTGCAATCTTTGCCGCGTAATAGTGCGCCTACTCGTCTCCGTAACCGATGTTCCCTAACCGGACGACCCAGATCCAATTACCGAGACTTTGGTTTATCCAGACATGTACCTCGCGAAATGGCACATACTTGTTTGTTGCCTGGGGTAAAAAAATCAAGTTGGTAAATAAAGAGAGACTCTTCTACTAATAAAGTATAAAAAAGAGATATATAGATTAAATAGTTCTTTCTTTTTTCATGTTCAATGCAATTATTAAAGGGTGTATAATAATTACATCGAAGGTATCGATTACGCGGGGTAGAGCAGCTTGGTAGCTCGCAAGGCTCATAACCTTGAGGTCACAGGTTCAAATCCTGTCTCCGCAAAGGAAACCACCGATTCTTTCTCTCTTGCTGGTGCAGCAAACCATGCTCCCTCCCGAGCTTACCCTAAAAGTTTCGCTCATCTGCAAATAGAATAGATACTTATACTAAAAAAATAGGACTATTTAAAGAAAATCTCAGCCTATAGTTACGTTGCATCACGCAACAAAGTAAAGATTCTTTGAAGAATTTATCGTGTCTCTCTATTACCAATATTGGGTCTGAGTGGAGAAGCAAAACAGGGTCTAAACTCGAATAACTATAGAATAGAAGAGGGTAGATAAATAAACCTAGGCCCCTTTAACTCAGTGGTAGAGTACCGCCATGGTAAGGCGTAAGTCATCGGTTCAAATCCGATAAGGGGCTGGTCAAACAAACATAGCATAAAGAAAACACCATTTCTATCGTTTCGAGGGAAGTCGCTAAACCAGAGCCAGTATGAGTTACGAGGGAAATACAAAAAAGCCTGCTTACGGAAAAACCTCAAGATGCTGGCACAAAAAGAGTTATTTCGCGAGATACCAGGATTGTTTCATAAAACTTGAAACAAACTACCAGATTCTTTGAATAAAACCTTTTCTGTTCACTTACGATTCTACTAAACGAAATCTCAATACCGATAGAATTAGCGACAGATTGATAGGTAAAATATGGTATGGCTGGCTCATTTAGCCAGCGGTGAAGCTCACTCACTACGAGACTAGCTCTTCTTTCATTTGACTATTTTTTCTTTTATCACCCAGTTTTCTGATAGAAAAAGCGAAGTTATAGTTATCAGTGATACCCAAGAATCAGATGGATATAATTTTTCATTTACGGAACTTTCAAGTTATATCTAGTCTGGGGATTCAATACGAACAATCAATATCAGTATACTTCTGTTGATTAGAAAGAAAAATAGATAGATATATATCTGTTTTTTTCATTTTCTTGTCCGAGTGACTCTTGGTTGTTGAGTTACTGAGTAGTTATTCGACCTACTTGATTAGGACTAAACTTCCTGATCTGTTTTTTATATTCCTCACAAAAAAAAGGATTCTACTGAAACTACCCGAACTTGCTGGAATTCAGAAAATAGACCTTTGATTCAACATCGAGGTTTTACATGCTTTTTACTGATCAAATCTGGGTTGAAGTTATCCTACTACCAGACAAATCAAAATCAGAAAGCTTTCAATTCTTATGAGAGATTGGTAAAATAAGTATTGGGGTATTCATAGAGTATGGGTTAGTGTCGCAGTGAGATCAGGCGGATCCATGAATATTAGTATATCCCAACTTCTCGAAGAATATACTTTTTTTTCTCTTCTCGCTTGCATCATGCAATACCTCTTTTTTTTCTTCACCGACAGAGGGAAAAGATGCTATATCTAGAATAGTTGTTGAAAGATATTAGGACTGCGGGGGAGTATTCAGTAGACACCGAATTTTTGTTCGACGACGGAAAATGAAAGATATAGATATATATATATCTATATATTTTAAGAAAATCCCAAGCCGAGGGTCTATTGATGCGACGCAAAGGTGACAAAATTCTGGAAGAAGAGAGAGGTTTACCCACCTTCTGAACGATCGGATAACAGACTGTCTTATCTTAGGTCGATATGGCTATGTCGAAACACAGGAAGTTCTAAGAAACGTAGGGTTGTGGCAAGCAAGAAGGGGAGGAATAGATGTAGCAATGAACAAAAAAGCAAGAGAGGATAGAAGAGAAAAAGGGAGATCTTTTAGAGAGAGCAAGATTTAAAGGAATGGGAGTGATTAAGGAGAGGGTAAGGGGGTCATAGATTTCCAGTCCAGTGAAATCGATCGATATCACTCTCGCGCTAGCTGCTACATAAAAACAGACTGTTTCGTTGAACGATTCTTTCAGAAGGGAAAGGGATGACGATGCTACGCTCCGCAAGGCGGTGTGATTATAACTACGTTATCAAGAAGAAAAGGGAACCCATAAGTTATTCGAGGAGTTGAGTGGGGGGAATAATAATGACTATCGCCATTGGGAAATCTTCCAAGGAACCGAAAGATTTGTTTGATAGTATGGATGACTGGCTAAGAAGAGATCGGTTTGTTTTTGTAGGTTGGTCTGGCCTTTTACTTTTTCCCACTGCGTATTTCTCTTTGGGTGGTTGGTTTACTGGTACAACCTTTGTCACCTCATGGTATACTCATGGATTAGCTAGTTCTTACCTGGAAGGTTGCAACTTCCTGACAGCTGCCGTCTCTACTCCAGCTAATAGTTTGGCTCACTCTCTGCTTCTATTATGGGGCCCCGAAGCGCAAGGCGATTTCACTCGTTGGTGCCAATTGGGAGGTTTGTGGACTTTTATTGCTCTTCACGGTTCCTTTGCTTTGATAGGTTTCATGCTACGCCAATTCGAACTTGCCAGGTCTGTACAGTTACGACCCTACAATGCAATAGCATTCTCTGGGCCTATCGCTGTTTTTGTTTCTGTATTTTTGATTTATCCCCTGGGACAATCTGGTTGGTTTTTCGCACCCAGTTTCGGCGTAGCCGCTATTTTTCGATTTATTCTCTTCTTTCAAGGTTTTCACAACTGGACATTAAACCCGTTTCATATGATGGGAGTTGCTGGAGTTCTAGGCGCTGCCCTCCTATGTGCAATCCACGGTGCTACTGTGGAAAACACTCTATTTGAGGATGGCGATGGTGCGAACACATTCCGCGCATTTAACCCAACTCAGTCTGAAGAAACTTATTCAATGGTAACTGCTAATCGTTTCTGGTCCCAGATTTTTGGTGTCGCTTTTTCCAACAAACGTTGGTTACACTTTTTCACGTTATTCGTGCCAGTGACTGGGTTATGGATGAGTGCTATCGGAGTAGTCGGTCTCGCTTTGAATTTACGTGCGTACGATTTTGTATCGCAAGAAATTCGTGCAGCAGAAGATCCCGAGTTTGAGACTTTTTACACAAAAAACATCCTACTGAACGAAGGTATTCGTGCTTGGATGGCGGCTCAAGATCAGCCTCATGAAAACCTTGTATTTCCCGAGGAGGTCTTACCCCGTGGAAACGCTCTATAATGGAACCCTCTCTTTGGGTGGTCGCGATCAAGGGACCACTGGTTTTGCTTGGTGGGCCGGCAACGCTCGACTTATCAATTTGTCTGGTAAATTGCTTGGTGCTCACGTGGCTCACGCCGGATTGATCGTATTTTGGGCCGGAGCAATGAATTTATTTGAAGTGGCTCACTTCGTTTCAGAAAAGCCTATGTATGAACAAGGCTTAATATTACTTCCTCACCTAGCCAGCCTCGGCTGGGGGGTAGGTCCCGGTGGAGAAGTCGTAGACACATTCCCATACTTTGTTTCCGGAGTACTTCATTTGATTTCTTCCGCAGTTTTAGGTTTTGGGGGTATCTACCACGCTCTCATCGGGCCCGAAACTCTAGAAGAATCCTTTCCATTCTTTGGCTACGTTTGGAAAGACAAAAACAAGATGACCACGATTCTGGGTATCCATCTAATACTACTGGGTCTCGGTGCCTTCTTATTAGTGTTCAAAGCACTCTATTTCGGAGGTTTGTATGATACATGGGCACCCGGGGGCGGGGACGTGAGAAAGATTACCAACCCTACCCTAAGTCCAAGTGTAATCTTTGGTTATCTACTAAAATCTCCTTTTGGTGGGGAAGGTTGGATTGTAAGTGTAGATAACCTCGAAGATATTATTGGGGGACATGTCTGGTTGGGATCTATTTGTATTTTCGGGGGAATTTGGCACATACTAACAAAACCTTTTGCCTGGGCTCGTCGTGCTTTTGTTTGGTCTGGAGAGGCTTACTTATCTTATAGCCTAGCAGCTCTTGCTATTTTTGGTTTCACAGCTTGCTGCTTTGTCTGGTTCAATAACACAGCATATCCTAGCGAATTTTACGGTCCCACTGGACCAGAAGCCTCTCAGGCTCAAGCTTTTACCTTTCTTGTCAGGGATCAACGCCTCGGTGCCAACATAGGCTCGGCTCAGGGACCGACCGGTTTGGGTAAATACCTTATGCGTTCTCCAACGGGAGAAATCATTTTTGGGGGGGAAACTATGCGTTTCTGGGACCTTCGGGCTCCCTGGCTAGAACCTCTAAGAGGGCCTAATGGTTTGGATCTTAGTAAGTTAAAGAGGGATATACAACCTTGGCAAGAGCGGCGATCTGCGGAGTACATGACTCATGCACCTCTGGGCTCTTTAAATTCCGTGGGTGGAGTAGCTACTGAGATCAATGCCGTCAACTACGTATCTCCCCGAAGTTGGTTAGCAACATCTCACTTCGTTCTAGGATTCTTCTTCTTCGTGGGTCACCTATGGCACGCGGGAAGGGCTCGTGCAGCTGCAGCCGGGTTTGAGAAAGGAATTGATCGTGATACCGAACCCGTCCTATCAATGACTCCCCTTAATTAAAGAAGAAAACGCGGGAAAAGAAGACAGTTAAAATTATTTTAAAAAGGAAAGGATTCTCCCTCTACAGCTACTGGTAGTAAGTCCATATGCACTTGATGAATGTACATTCCCGTCAGCGGATTCGTTGCCCATTCCATTAAATCCAAGTAGATTTATATTGTCTATCCATCTATTGGGATGGGTAGACACCAACAACTTCGGAGTCTAGCTAGCTCAACGATATGGGCAACCTAAAACCGATAAATAGAGTAAGTTTTTATGCAGTAATGAATGTCTATGTGTCAGAAACGGCGGTTTCTTAGGAGCTACTTTTAGGTAGACTCTCAGAGCGGAGGCGGTTGGTTGCTATAACTCTATAACTGGAAATCTAAAATTCCGTCGAAGCGGGAGACTATCGTCAACCCGAATTCTTTTTACTTGGATTGGTTTTTCGACGCATCATAGGCAACAAATCCCCTTGTCGACTACTTTTTTTTTTAGAGACCACCCACATACCATATGATGCTGACGTCTCTGAATATTCTTATGGCTTAATGTTCGATATTGAACTGTAGGAGAAAGAGGGATTCGAACCCTCGATGGTGTTTCGGCACCATGCCAGTTTTCAAGACTGGAGCCATAAACCACTCGGCCATCTCTCCTAGATACATAGAATCCTTGTCTAACAATCAGAAGTATCAATGATCTACCTTCTTGGTAGATAGATTATCTCAACGTCAATATATAAGTATTGTATCGAAACTTACCTATAGTATGGAAGATATGAAACGGATTTTCTTGTAAGATTGATGATAGAATTCTGTGGATCACTGTTGCTAATTGCGGAATTTTTCCACCTCCATTCAATGAGTCATCGATAGATTGAGTAAAATCAAAATATAGAGTACCAGAAGATTCTTAGCTCCCGCTTAATATCTTACCTTCTGTTGGTACAACGAGAATCTCGCCGAATGAGGATTGGATGGTACAAACAACCCATTTTTGATACCCAGGGAATTAGAATTACGACTATAGCTTTTCAATTGGCTTTATTTGCACTAATCACCATATCATTCTTACTAGTTGTTGGTGTACCTGTCGCGCTCGCGTCTCCTGATGGTTGGTCCAGCAATAAAAATTTTGTATTTTCGGGGGCTTCGTTATGGATCGGATTAGTTTTCTTAGTAGGTATACCAAATTCCTTTATTTCCCAATGATTAAGAATCCCAGTACTCCGGAACTTGCTATCGCGGGTAGAGACGCAATAAATATAGTTAAGATATAATCTACTCGTAAAAAGAAGTTACGGAATAGCTATTTCGCCTCAATCTATCTCGGGGAAGAGGGCGGGTGGGTCCCCTCGCCCGCAACCCGATCGAGTCAAGCAGCTAATCAAGAAGCCGAATGACTTGCAGAGGTTACTATATACTAAGTCTGCGATGGAGTGTACAATAAAAGTGATAGCAAAATCTGCGGATATAGTTGAATGGTAAAATATCTCCTTGCCAAGGAGATGACGCGGGTTCGATTCCCGCTATCCGCCCCAAAAATGACTCAGGAGCATGCTCTCTACGTGGGGGAAAGAATGCATCAACAGTTTAATTGCAAGAATCACTAATTTGTTTTGCTGAGCGAGCAAAAAAAAAAAAGTCATCCAGTAATCGGTCTTTTTGGGGTGACTCGGAAGAGTGCGGGAATCAGCCACTTGCTAAAGCTCCCACCGAGTAGTATACTTATCAGTTAGTAGACTACTAGTTATAAGGCCTTCCATTTCGATATAAGCTTAGCCTTCGATCAGATTAAGATCAACTGTGGTTCGGTAAGGGGGGCGATATAGTCAAGTGGTAAGACAGAGGATTGCAAATCCTTGATTCCCCAGTTCGAGTCTGGGTGTCGCCTACTAAAAGTATCAGTGGTATTCGTCAAGTAGAGAGAGGTTTTTAAGATAAGAAAGGAGTAGAGAAGGGGCTATAAAGATAAGGAGAAGTAAGAAGAGCAAAAAAGATAGATAGATTAACCTTATTAATCTATTTATTTTCCCATTATCAGGGATTGTTTGCCGCGCCGAAACCAGATACAAACCGAGATGCTCTACGGTCTATCATAGCCTATCACTTTGAATGTATCTGGGTGTATCACGCGTAAGCAACCCCAATATTAGTATAACATCAGTTGCTGTATCAGATGTCTGAATCAGCAAAAACCTCAAATGAATGTTTGGTCACATTAAAAAAAAAGTATCTACGCCGTCACTATCGTTCGCTATTAGGGTATCCTAGTTAAGTAGGAATCAAATCCTCACGCGTTGCGTATGTGGATATCCATGCGTAGACTCGTAGATAATCGATCAAAAAGAATTTTCGGGATAGTCGAAAAGATAGGAATCACAATCACGGATCCAGTTAGTATAGCTTGGGCTGCTTCGACGGCGACTTCTACGTTCTCTTTATCACTTGTAGTTTGGGGAAGAAGCGGATCGTAAAAAAAGTGGTTGACTCTTCCTCTTCTAGATTGATCTGATTAATGCTCATCGTTGCGGAGGAGGTACAAGACAAGCAACCCCCCTCCACCCTTTTTTGCGGAGAGGGGGGACCAATCTCTACTCGAAAAGAACGACGACGGCGTTTCGCTACCGGAACTGTGCTGCGTATAACCGCCCGCCATGCCCCAAAAGCTGGTCTGTTCTTCCCTATCCCACAACGAATACTTATTCTACGTTTCTTTGCTCATTTACAAAGGCCGCCTTATGCCAACCAACATCAGTTGTTTTGAGCGGCCGTTTGAATATAGAGAATCAGTAGAAAAGCTGTTGGGATTAGGATGAAAAGTGCGGTGGCTACGAACGCAAGAATGTTAACTTCCGTATTAGTAGTTCAAATCGATTAAAGAGTAATATGAGTTGTCCCGTCGGGATAAAACTCTTGGACTCTGTTATGAACCATCTATTTGTTTCGTTGCTTGTTTAGTCGGGTCGACCGAATCAAATGTATCCAATCATTCGGGGGCGATAAACTTTTTTGGTGGAACCCCCAATATCGATTACATAGTATATCACGAAATAGAATTTTGAGAATACCTGTTCCTCCTATCTTCCGTACAGAGGTAACCAAGCTTTCGTCAATCATCGACCAATCAGCTATCGCTGTTTGCTGGAGGGATATTCTATAAAAAATTCAAGCAATTTTCTGAACTGGAAGTATAAATAAAAATTTTGATTGGGTTTTCTAGTTACCTTTAGAACTTTTTCATAAAATAGATTAGATTGATTGACTTTTGGTGTGGAACACTCTATAATCCTAGGAGGTAATCTGGCCCCCATCGTCTAGAGGCCTAGGACAACTCTCTTTCACGGAGGCGGCGGGGATTCGAATTCCCCTGGGGGTATCACTCAACCTCACGAATCTTATCGGAGATATTCTTATAGAATAATCCTATTCCTTTGGCTCGTGCCTAAAAAAAGTGATCAGTTATGAGATTCAACTTGTCGGGAGGCTATGATTACCATAGAACTCCAATTCCGAAACGAAAACATTTTGTGACTTTTTGTTTTTTAAAGTGCGGGTCGATGCTCGAGTGGTTAATGGGGACGGACTGTAAATCCGCTGGCGACGCCTACGCTGGTTCGAATCCAGCTCGACCCAAATATGAGACTGATACACTCTTGTGTATCTTATTGATCTTTTTTAGAGATGTCATCACTGAATAAATACGGTGGAATCAGTCCAGTTCGGTAAAACAACAACAACCATCGGGATTGACGGGTCTCGAACCCGCAACTTCCGCCTTGACAGGGCGGTGCTCTAACCAATTGAACTACAATCCCAGGAAGTATTTAGAGTTTATGTAGTAGATAGTTCAAAGTCAACGACCTTGTTGGGTTGGATTCTTACTCGACGAATAAATGTTAAAAGACAGAGTAGATCTGTATAGTTGGATTTCGAAACAAAAGTAGGATAGAATCAAACCGAACGTATGGGGCCGGTGTTCGGTAGTGGTTCCGAATCATGTCAAGGAAGTGAAAAAGAAAAGGTGATTTTTAAGTTTTTTTTTATCTCTACTGGTTGGTTTGGTGGTTTTTTGCATGTAGTAAAGACAACTACTGCGTAGTTCTATGAGTATCAACAGAAGATCTCCGTGGGTCGGTTACTTCTTTCTTATGTTATGACTTATTGCATTACACTGAAGTCGTTTGATGGTCACTACATGTACAACTACCCACCTAGTATAAGTAACTAGAATTATAATAATCATTTTTCTTATGAAAATTTCTGCTTCCCTAGCAATTGAATCTACTGATATAATAAACTTGCTTAGTTTTAGCCTGTTCGCCGCGAGTCGTTGCATTCTTACGAATTATCACAAAATTCTTTTTTTTTAGAAGAAAAATCTTTCTGAAGATACGGTTTCGTACTGCCAAAAAACCGTCGGTGGATTTTGTTTACCCTCTATCTTCTATACTATTCCCCAATCTGTTTGTTTCTCCTTTCCTTGGTTTTTTTTATTCCAAAATAAAAACGAATATTTCCGTTTATTTTAACACAAAAGGTATCCTGGTTGAAGGGAGAAGATGAACAAACGAAAGAAAAAGAAAGATATATTGAAATGGTGGAGTTTTATCCGAGAATTAGTCTCAACGTAACAAGTATTAGGAGGAGATAGAGATACGCCTGTACTACCAGAACTTGCACAAATTCAAATTGAAGGATTTAAACGTTTTGTTCACGAAAAATCACTTGAAGAGCTTAAGGGTTTTCCAAAGATTGAAGATACAGATAAGGAAGTTGAATCTTGATCTGTTGGTGAACAGTACCAAATGGCGGAACCTTCGGCGGAAGAGAGGGATGTTGCGTATCAATGTGCCACATATTCATCTGACTTGTACGTACCAGCTTAATTAACTCGAAACAAAGACGGATTAGTGCAAAAGGAGGCTGTACGTCTTGGATCTATCCCCTGGATGGATTCACAAGGAACATTCATTATTAATGGAATAGCTAGAGTTCTAGTGAATCAAATATTGAGGAGTCCCGGTATCTACCTTAATCGCGAATTGGATCAGAGGGGAGTCTCAGCGTGTACTAGCACTGTAATTTCGGACTGGGGAGGAAGATTCAAATCAGAGATGGATAAGAGAGACAGAATCTGGGTTCGCATCAGCAAGAAACGCAAAATATCTGTTCTGATCTTACTAATAGCTATGGGATTAAGCAAAAAAGACATTTTAGAAAATGTTCGTTACCCAAAAATATTTTCGAGCATGTTGAAAAAACAAAAAAGTGCTATTGAATCGTCAGAGGATGCTACAGTGGAACTCTACAAACGCCTATATTCTGCCACAGATGTAGATATAGTATTTTCAGAATCTATATTTAAGGAATTGTAGAAGAGATTTTTTCAGCATGTATGTGAATTAGGACGGATCGGTCGACGAAATTTGAACGTTAAATTAGCTCTTGATGTACCTGAAACAGAACAATTTTCATTACCACAAGACGTATTGGCAGCCGCGGATCGTCTAATAGAGATAAGCTATGGAATAGGTAGTCTCGATGACATAGATCATTTGAAGAATCGACGTGTTCGATCTGTAGCGGATCTGCTACAAGAACGATTAAAGCTGGCCCTAAACCGCTTGGAGAATTCGATTCGACAAAATCTTCGTAGATCCGTCAGACGTAAACGTAAATTAACCCCCGGGGGTTTAGTAACGTCCATCCCAATAATAGCAACTTTTAAGGAGTTTTTTGGTTCACATCCCTTATCGCAATTTCTAGACCAAACCAATCCACTATCAGAACTAGTTCATAGAAGGAGATTAAGTTCTCTAGGTCCCGGCGGGTTGACGAGACGAACTGCTAGTTTTCAAGCTCGAGACATTCATTTCAGTCATTACGGGCGTATATGCCCGATCGAGACATCCGAAGGGATGAACGCTGGGCTAATCTCGTCATTAGCGATCCGCGCAAAGATTAGCAATTCTGGATCCTTACAGAGTCCTTACCTTAAAATGTTCGAATCGTCTGTGGAAGAACAACCAGTTGATTTATCTCCCGCCGAGGATGATTTTTACCGAGTAGCCACCGGAAACCTATTAGTATCAGAGTGGAGAACTAAAGAAAAAGAAGTTATACCAGTTCGCTATCGCCAAGAATCTTTAAGTGTTCTATGGGAACAAGTAGATTTACGAAGCATTGATCCCCTACAGCATTTCTCTATCGGAGCTTCTCTGATTCCATTCATTGAGCATAACGACGCAAACCGTGCGTTGATGGGTTCTACCATGCAACGTCAAGCGGTTCCACTCTTTAAACCTGAAAGATGCATTGTAGGGACTGGGTTAGAAGGTTAAGTAGCCCTAGACTCGGGAAGTGTAGCTGTATCCGAACAAGAAGGATGCATTCAATACATTGATGGTAATAGAATCACATTATCTACGATCAATAGGGACAGCTATAATAGGAAAAGTTCGAACACCACAAATACCAGATTGAGAACGTATGAACGTTCTAATAACAATACCTGTATAAACCAAAACTCCACCGTTATACCAGGAGAACTCTTGAGAAGTGGAGAACTTTTAGCGGATGGAGCAGCAACCGCCGGAGGAGAGTCAGCTTCGGGTAGAAACATCTTGGTAGCTTACATGCCGTGGGAGGGATATAACTTTGAGGATGCAGTATTGATCAGCGAACGTTCGATATACGAAGATATTTCTACATCCTTCCACATCGAGAGACACGAGATTGAGGTTCGTGCGACAAACCAAGGCCCTGAAAGGGTTACTAAGGAAATACCTCAGTTGGATAGTTATGCACCTCGACATCTAGATAATAATGGGGTTGTAAAATCAGGATCCTGGGTAGAGACGGGGGATGTTTTGGTAGGTAAATTGACACCTCAGGGGGGAGCAGATTCGCCACGCGCTCCAGAAGGAAGGTTATTACAAGCCATTTCTGGTATCCAACCGGTTAACGCAAGAGAAAGTTGCTTGAAAGTTCCTATTGGTGGAAGAGGTCGAGTTATTGACGTTAGGTGGGTCTATCCCGAAGATGACGCTACGAATGATTCAGAGGTTATTCATATCTATATTTTATAAAAACGTAAGATACAAGTAGGTGATAAGATAGCTGGTAGGCACGGAAACAAAGGCATTGTGTCAAAGACCTTATCAAGACAGGATATGCCTCATTTACAGGATGGTACACCAGTTGACATGATCTTAAGTCCCTTAGGAGTACCTTCATGAATGAATGTAGGATAGATTTTTGAGTGTTTGCTTGGGCTAGCCGGAGAGTTCCTCAAAACTCATTATCGGATAGTGCCTTTTGATGAGAGATATGAGCGGGAGGCTTCTAGAAAACCGGTCTTTTCGGAACTTTGCGGGGCGAGTACAGAGACACATAATCCTTGGTTGTTTGAACCTGAACATCCCGGAAAGAGTCGATTGTTTGACGGACGAACGGGTGATCCTTTCGAGCAACCAGTTACGATTGGAAAGGCCTATACAATGAAATTGATCCATCAAGTTGATGATAAAATTCATGCACGATCGAGTGGACCTTATGCGCTTGTCACGCAACAGCCTCTCAAGGGTAGATCTAGGCGGGGGGGACAACGAGTTGGAGAAATGGAAGTTCGGGCTTTGGAGGGTTTCGGTGTTTCTTACACGTTACAAGAGATGCTTACGATCAAATCGGATCATATTCAGGCTCGTTATAAGGTACCTAGTGCCATCGTGACTGGAAAGCCAGTCCATAAACCCAATACTGTTCCAGAATCTTTCCGATTGCTAGTCCGAGAATTACGATGCATGGGCCTGAATTTGGAACACGAGTTTGTGTTTGAAGAAGATTCGGGTAGGGGAAGTGAAGATATTTGATACTCAGTAGAACTAAAAAAAAAACCAATTGAAACTTTTTCTCTTATGATTCATCACACTAATTATCAAAAACTTCGTATTGGGCTAGCTTCCCCCGAACAGATTCGTAACTGGGCCGAAAGAAGGTTACCTAACGGAGAGACCGTTGGTCAAGTTGATTAACCTTATACGTTGCATCATAAGACCCATAAGCCAGAGCGAGATGGTTTATTCTGTGAGAGAATTTTTGGGCCAATAAAAAGTGGAGTTTGTGCCTGCGGAAACTATCGATCTGTCGAGAATGAGGAGGAGTCTTCCAATTTTTGTAAGCATTGCGGGGTTGAATTCACCGACTCTCGGGTTCGAAGATACCGAATGGGATATATAAAATTAGCATGCCCAGTAACTCACGTATGGTTCCCAAAGCGAGTCCCCAGTTACATAGCAAATCTACTTGCTAAGCCTCTCAAGGAATCAGAAAGCCCAGTGTATTGCGATGCGTGACTCGATCGTATATTTCGATCACCACAGACTAAACCGAGCCTGTCATCTCATACGACGATGGGATGCCTCCACTTCCGACATATTTCTCACAATCGAGGAAATTTTTGTAACTCGGGGTTAAAAGTACTATGTACATACTGAGGGTTCTCTTCCAGGATTAATCAATTAATCCTTCAATCAGGCTTCGTAAAGACGAGTCTAATCTGACAATCTCGATTGGGTGATCAAAGACCGATTCAAATCCTTTTTTTTTTTTTGAGGTTTCTTTTTATTAAAGCTCCTTTAAAGAATAGATATGGTTATAGAAATCCAATCATCGCAGAGGTTTCTCAAACGAATTGGTAACCATCGAGGTGGAGTGGAAATCCAAAGAAGAGTAATAATCGTATTAGGGACAAGAAAAATCTCTCCAATCCATGCTCGAACCGAAGAGAGTGAGGGGAACCAACCTCCCTTCGGGGATGTAGATGGCACGTGCAAAGGGATTCAAGACTACTCAAGAAAGGCCTGTTGAAGCTTGAGTAACGAATAGCTATTTCTGCATCCATAGATGAATTGATGGGGTGGGAGCGCTATGTCGTCCCAAGAACCCATCACACCGTAAAAAAAAAATTTCAATTACCCTCAAACAAAATTTCGCGAGCTATTCGAGCCGGATGAGGGGAAACACTCGTGTCCGATTCCCAGGGGGGGACCTTTTTTTTTTTTACCTATCCCAATCTTTTTCTTGCTAGGCCTGTGGCTGAGAGACCAACCTCATCAAGATTGCGAGGCTTGTTCAATTATGAGGATCGATCCTGGAAGAACGTTCTTCCTACTTATTTCTCCACTCGGAATTTCGAGATACTTCAAAGAAATGAAATAGCTACTGGGGGGGATGCTATAAAAAAAAGGTTAGCTAGTTTAGATATGAGAAGTGTTATGGATCGTGCGTATTCGGAGTGGCAAGCATCGGCGAGGCGAGGATCTGTAGGACGTGAGTGGGAAGACCGAACGGTTCAACGAAGAAAGGACCTTTTGGTCAGACGGATGAAACTAGCTAAAGATTTTCTTCAGACGAACTCGAAGCCAGAATGGATGGTTCTGGATCTATTACCAGTACTTCCGCCTGGGTTAAGACCAATAGTTGAACTATATGAAGGCGAGTCGATTACCTCGGATCTTAATGAGCTTCACAGAAAGATAATTCATCGAAATAATACTCTTATAGATTTTCTATCGGGGAGTGAATTTACACCAGAAGGATTGATTGTTTGCCAAAAAAGGCTCGTTCAAGAAGCCGTGGATGCCCTTATAGATAATGGTATACGTGGACAACCAATGAGGGATATCAACAATAGGCCTTACAAATCTTTTTCGGAGGTTATTGAGGGTAAAGAAGGACGATTCCGTGAGAATCTACTGGGAAAGCGGGTTGATTATTCAGGTCGTTTAGTTATCGTGGTAGGTCCGTCTCTCTCGTTACATCAATGCGGATTACCCCGAGATTTGGCAATCGAGCTTTTCCAAGCCTTCGTTATTCGTAACCTGATTGGACGACATCTTGCTCGTAATCTACGGGCTGCCAGGAGTATGATTAGAAAGCGGGATCCTTTTATATGGAAAGTTCTTCGAGAAGTTATGCAAGGTCATCCTGTACCGTTGAATCGAGCACCCACATCACACAGATTAGGTATACAGGCATTTCAGCCCATTCTGATAGAAGGACGCGCCATTCGTTTGCATCCATCGGTTCGTGGGGGGTTTAACGCAGATCTTGACGGAGATCAAATGGCTGTTCATGTGCCGTTATCTTTAGAGGCTCAAACTGAAGCTCGTTTTCTGACGTTCTCACACACAAATCTATTATCTCCTGCTACAGGAGATCCCGCATGTGTGCCAAGTCAAGACATGCTTCTCGGTCTTTATATACTGACGATTGAAAATAAACAAGGTATTTACGGAGATAGATACCCTATCTCGAGAAAGGGAAGTAACCTTTCTTTCCCCAAAATATCTTACTTCACCAATTATTATGATGTACTTAGGGCCAAAGAATTAAAAAAGATTGATTTATATAGTTATTTGTGGCTTCGATGGCGGATTGATTTGCAAACGATCGGTTCAAAAATACGTGATTTACCTGTTGAATCACAATATGAAGCCTCAGGAACCTCTTTGCATTCCTACGAGAATCATCAAATAAGAAAATCTAGAGAAGAGTATATCCTTGGTATGTATATACTAACAACAGCTGGTCGTATCTCATTCAATCAGCAATTAAGAGAAGCTATGCAGGGTATATCAAAAGTAGTTTCTTTTACCCATCATACTTTGTCTGCACCAGATAGAATAACATAGAACGGTTTTTTTTTTAGTAACGAAGGGTGAGGAAGCCCTTACCCTTCTTATTTTCAATCGATGAATGATTCGATTCTCAGTCTGTTGGTTGATAATAAGTAAGGGGTAGGAGAAGAAGAAAAAAAAGTCGAGGTTTTTACCATGGCAGATCAAGCTGAATTACCCTTCTACAACAAGACGATGGATAAGGCCGTTATGAGGCAACTCATTAGCAAGTTAGTTATTTGTTTCGGAATTGCATCTACAACAAACATTCTAGATCAAGTTAAAGTTTTAGGCTTTCAACAAGCCACAAAAGCATCTGTATCATCAGGCATCGACGATCTTTCAACAGTACCCTCCAAAGGATGGCTCGTGTAAGACGCGGAGAGACAGAGTTACGTCTCGGAGCAGTATTATCGTTATGGGAGTCTGCATGCCGTAGAAAAGCTGCGTCAATCAGTTGAAGCCTGGTATGCCACAAGTGAATGTTCGAAACGAGAAATGAATCCAAGTTTCAAGATGATCGATCCTTTGAATCCAGTTCATATGATGTCTTTCTCAGGTGCCCGTGGAAGCGTATCTCAGGTTCACCAATTGCTTGGCATGAGGGGACTCATGTCAGACCCAAGAGGTCAAGTGATCGATTTACCTATTCGGAGGAACTTGCGCGAAGGCTTATCCCTGACAGAATATATTATTTCTTGTTATGGTGCTCGCAAAGGAGTTGTGGATACCGCGGTACGAACATCGGATGCTGGATATCTGACACGTAGGCTCGTTGAAGTTGTTCAACACATCGTTGTGCGTGAGAAAGATCGTGAAACTACCAGAAGCATTGCTTTTAATCTCACTGAGGAAAGAAGAGGATCTATTTGAACGATATCTTATCAAAAATCGATTGGACGTGTGCCGGCGGATAACGTCTATTCGGGTGTGAGGTGTATTGCTACACGTAATCAAGATATTGGTGATGGACTTGCCAATAACCTCATAACATCAACGCAACCGATACATATAAGATCTCCTTTGACATGCAAAAGCACTTTCCGGATTCGTCAGTTGTGTTACGGTCGGAGTCTCGCCCATCACGATTTAGTGGAACTAGGAGAAGCTGTAGGCATCATTGCGGGTCAATCGATTGGAGAACCAGGAACTCAACTAACATTAAGAACTTTTCATACCGGTGGAGTCTTTGCCGGCGATATAGCAGAATATGTACGAATTCCGTTCAACGGAATCATCCATTTCGATGAGAAGTTGGTGTATCCCACGCGTACGCGACATGGGCATCCTGCTCGGATGTGTCGAAGTGAACTACTCATCCTGATTAAGAGTCGTACTAATCTACAAAGCTTCACTATTCCCGCACAAAGTCTACTTACGATTAGGAACGGTCAGTACGTCGAATCACAACAAATAATTGCGGAAGTCCGAACCAAGGAATTTCCTCTGAAAGAACGTATTCAAAAAGCTATCTATCCAAATATAGAAGGAGAGACTCATCGGAGTAGATTTGTATGGCATCTACGTGATTCTATAGACAGCTCTATTCATGTTGTACGCGATACGGGTCACGTCCGGATTCTTTCGGGAGTTTTCAACGATTCCGACAAAAATTACTCGTTTCACGAGGATCAGGATAGAATCGGCGTCCAACTCCTCCCTATCAAGAAAGGTATAAACGAATCTCGCTTTCTCGGAAGAGTCAGCGGGGATATCGGCGGTACTAATTCCGAGGGTTCTCAGGAAGAGATACAAGAATTTGGAATCAACCAACATTTTTTTTCAAATTGGCTGATACCTCCGGTATTTACCTCAATTCTTTCTAATATTGTGGTGAAACGAGGCAAGGAGAAGCAAATAGTGCCTTCGCTACTAAAACAACAGATAAACAAATTAGATGAGGTGGGTTTTACAAACATTAATGTTCAGCTAAGTAATTTTTTGGATCAGAATGATATTCTTGCTATTTATGAAAATTACAAATATCAAACTTCCCTTTCGGGAAAAATAAAATATGGTACTGTAAGGGTTGAAGCCAGTAGCAGAAACATATTTGTTTCCAACGGCGAGAAAGAAAGAAAGAATGGCTCCTGGTACAAAGTAACTCAAGGGGGCAACTTCTTCTTGGTTCCCGAAGAAGTTTACACCATCCAGGAACCCTCTTCATCAATTTCAGTAACAAACAATACTATTACTGAAGAAGGTACCCAAATAACCTCTAGTATTCTTAGTAAAACAAGTGGACCCATCCGAATTGAAAGGAGCCGAAATAGTACTGAAATAAGAATCCTCCCTGGATATTTGTATACTCCAGAAGGACTAACCAGTATGTCCAAACAGGGTGATACCCTGATTCCACCAGGTAATATTATTTTGAATCAATATAAAAATGAAAATTGGGTTTATCCACGATCAGTTACACTCTATGGGAAAGGAGGAACTTCTGTCCTAATAGGACCAGTCATAGAATATAGCGTATTCAACAAATCTTTTATAGGAATAGTCTCCCATGCAGAAAAGCCAAACACACAAAAAAGCCTAGAAATTGAAACCTTTATTTATATTTCCTATAGGGATGGTGAAAGAATTGAAATAACCAACCATAGAACTATACAATCAGTTAGAGCTTGTTTGGTAGTTGATTGGCAGAAACATTTCTATCATTTGTCCTCTACAAGAAAGGCTTCTATATCTCTTACCAGTGTAAGAATAAATAAACCTCTGAGCACTTTTCCTCAGATTAACTTAACGGTTTTTTGTAAGAAACCTCCTCTACGGAGAAGGGTTAAGTCCGATCGGACTTATCAACGGTTGATGCCCACTCACGAGTCATTCCCAGCCCGAGTTGATCTCGACTCATTCAATAGCAATGATAGATCAGTTGCCAAACATCAAGGTACTGTTCATTCAGTATCAGAACGGGGTGCATCTTACCTAACCCTATCGGCGTTCAATTTCTTTCGTAAAGATTCGTCTATTGGTTCGGATATAGATAGACACGAAGGTCCCGTTGGGGAAGAGTCCAACGACCTCGAATCGAGTACAAATAAGAGTACCCGGGGTGGTACCAGCTTGAGAAAAATACCGTCCTCCAATCATAGATTTTTTCCAAAGAACTATCTAAATCCGAATTTTCAAGGGTCGTCCAAACCCGGTAGATTAGATCCCATTCTTTATTGGGGAATTTCTCAAGGATTGGGTTTACTAGGAAGTTTACGGAGCACTTCCCTTTTGGTGCTTTCTCATCCCGCATCGGGTGGCGAAACTCCAACTTACGAAACTTTCTCGATCGAGGATTCCATAGATACACCGGAACGTGGAAGTTTTTTTCTAATTGATGAAGATGGGTTTGTTTTTAAACATACCACGGATTTTTATCCAGATAGACCTTTCTCTGACTATTCATTGCGGAATTACCCGAGTCGACCAACCTTGTTAATTAAGCTTGGATTATTGCTTGGTGAAAACAGAAGCTTCCGTAAAACTGATGTCTGTCTTCAGTCCGGTCAAATTGTAGCCATTCATCATAAATATTTGTTAGCCAGAACAGCGAAGCCTTTTTCAGCAACTCGGGGAGCTATTATTCAGAAAACTTCTGGAGATATCCTCGGGGAAGGAGATACATTAATAACATTACCATATGATAGATCGAGATCCGGGGACACTATTCAGGGTCTTCCAAAGGTTGAGCAGCTGCTGGAATCTCGTTCCATTGCATCTATTCCAGCAAGAATCGAAGACCTTTTTGGGAGATGGCACAGAGGTGTCACAAGATTGATCGGAAACCTTCGGAGTCGTTTTTTAAGTGCTGGAACGAGCATGGAACTTTGTCAATTGGTTTCGATCGATCAAATTCGAAAGGTTTATGGATCTTAAGGGGTACAAATATCTGATAAACATTTAGAAATTATCATTTGGCAATTAACATCGCGAGTTGTAGTATCGGAGGATGGAATAGCTAATGTTTTTTCACCCGGAGAGCTCATTGAATTATCACAAGCGCAACGAATGAATCGTGTATTGAAGAGGTCAATTTTCTATCAACCTATCGTCTTAGGAATGACAAAAGCATCTCTCAATACTGCTAGTTTTTCATCAGAGGCGAGTCTTCAAGAAACTACTAGAGTACTGGCTAAAGCTGCTCTTCGGGGTCGAATTGATTGGTTAAAAGGGCTAAAGGAGAATGTTATTCCTGGCAATACCGTTCCTATGGGAACGGGCAGTCAAGAGATCCTTCTTCATCTGAAGGTGAAAAAACAGAAGGAGTTTCTTTTAAATATAACTGATTGTAAAAATATGAAATGGGGAAGAAATAGGATATCTGATTATCGGGGGAATAACCAAACTTCCATCCTAATTTAGTTTTTAATAAAAAATTTTTGAGAAAGGTTCAATGGAATAAAAGCAAATAAAAGTTTGACAAAAAAATCTTAATTAATAGATTACTTCGTCTATCCAATCAACCAAACGGATCGGTGGATTGTAATGATTCGTTAGATATGGATAGAATGGAATGAATTCACAGTTTTTTTATACTTGAGGGGAAGACGCAACAGAGAAATCGGGATATTGATTCAGAAACAATGATGGGGGCAGGGGTTCATTTTGGTCATCAGACCCAGAAGTGGAATCCTAGGATGTCGCGCTACATATTTACAGAACGGAAGGGTGTTCATATCCTCGACCTGACTCAGACTGCTCGTCTTTTGTCTGAAGCCTGCGATTCATCATTTGATGCAGCAGCAGAAGGAAAAGAATTCTTGCTGGTAGGTACAAAATATCAGGTAGCTGATCCGGTAGCATCAGCCGCAATGCGATCTCGCTGTCATTACGTGAATGAAAAATGGCTCGGTGGTACGTTAACGAATCGGTCCACTACAGAAACGCGTCTTCGTAAGTTCCAACATCTGCGAGATGGAGAAGATACAGGAGGATTCGATTGACTCCCCAAGAAAGAGGCAGCGATTTTGAAGAGATAATTACTTAGACTCAAAAGATATCTGGGTGGAATTCAGTATATGTCAAATTTACCTGATATTGTGACAATTACTGATCAACATGAATAATCTATCGCCCTCCAGGAATGCATCACTCTAGGTATTCCCACAATTTGTGTTGTTGATACGGATCGTGATCCAGATCTGACGGATATTCCGATTCCAGGTAATGATGATGCACGATCTTCCATCCGATGGATATTAGATAGGTTGACATTAGCTATTCGCGAGGGTCGCTCGACCCTAAACTAAAGGTCCGATAACTATTGAGGGATTTTGTGGCTGGTGAGTATCCGGTTCGACGTAGAGTAACAAAAGATCCACGTCACGACTTGAAATATTGCATAATCCCATTAGAGGAATAATTTCTAAGCTATTTATATAGAATTCTTTTTAGCAAATCTGAGTCTTTTACACAGGTTTTACTATTAAAGCCAATAACGTTTCTTTTCCAAAACCAAGGGGGGGTCTAGCACGTATATTGAGAACCTAAACTTTGATGAAATTAATGATCTATACCGAGTATCAAGCGTAGAAGTAGGTTAACATTCCCACTGGCAAATAGGAGACTTTCAAGTTCATGCACAAGTTCTTGTAACCCCTTGGGTAGTAATCGCCATTTCGTTGGCTTTACCAATCGTGACTACCCGTAATCTCGAAACTGTACCGACTGGTGGCCAAAATTTCATTGAATATATTCTCGAATTTATTAGGGATTTAACTAGAACCCAGATGGGGGAAGAAGAGTATCTCCCTTGGGTTCCGTTCATCGGAACTATGTTTCTATTTATTTTTGTCTCTAATCGGTCAGGTGCTTTGTTTCCTTGGCGAATAATCCAACTACCCCACGGGGAACTGGCTGCACCTACGAACGATATCAATACTACTGTTGCACTAGCCTCGCTCACATCAGTAGCGTATTTTTATGCAGGTTTGCACAAGAGGGGTCTTAGTTATTCCGGTAAATATATCCAGCCGACTCCGGTATTATCACCTATTAATATTTCAGAAGATTCTACCAAACCCTTACCACTCAGTTCTCGATTGTCTGGAAACATCTCGGCTGACGAGTTGGTAGTAGCTGTTTCGGTCTCTCTAGTACCTTCAATCGTTCCTGTACCTACGACGCCTTTAGGATTATTCACAAGCGCTATACAGGCTTTAATTCTTGCTACTCTAGCTGCAGCTTATACAGGGGAGTCAATGGAGGGTCATCATTAGATGATATGCAATTGACCGATTCCCCAAGTTTATGCATACTGCGGTATTGATCTTTAGGCAATAATCATCCATTGGATCACTGTGGTTGTAAAAACCGTTTCTGTGGTATGATAATACAACGATGCAAACTGTTGTTTCTCTTCCTCTTTCAATTAAAAAAACCGGAAAGATGGGTAGTGAAGGGGTGGGGAAGGGCGGCCTGTCTGGCTGTCCCCTTCTTCCCCCACCCTTGCCCTTGCCAAAGCTGAATCAGCCGAAAGGATGGACAAAAAAAGATAAATATTCCCAATCTATGTTAATTCTGAGTTCTCCACATAATCGATAATACCCAATCCCTGTTTCTATTTGTGTAATAATTCGATAAACAGCCAGGGGGGGGGGGTTGATTCTAACTCATGTTGGGACTAAGGTTGGGATGTTCAACCAGGGGCTATTCTGAAATACTCGATCGATCCTTGTACCGTGCAAAGAAACCCTATCGATATCTGTAAATAAACGAAAAAAGTTTCCTTGTTAGAAGTGAATATCTCATTATCGTTATGAATCGTATTTAAACAGCATATTTTCTTTTGAGGATATTCCAGTTTCAGCCAGACCTATGCGGAGTTGATGTCTCAACTAGCATTCACCAGAGAAATTCCGTCACGCCGAGACTGATTAAACCCCGACAAGATTGATTGACGTAAATGAATTAGGAGGAGACTAATACGAACCCTATAATTTCTGCTGCTTCTGTTATTGCTGCTGGATCAGCTGTCGGCCTCGCTTCCATCGGTCCTGGCGTCGGTCAAGGAACCGCCGCGGGACAGGCGGTCGAAGGTATCGCGAGACAACCAGAGGCAGAAGGTAAGATTCGAGGTACTCTATTGCTAAGTCTAGCTTTCATGGAAGCTTTGACAATTTATGGACTAGTTGTAGCTCTAGCACTACCGTTTGCAAATCCGTTCGTTTGATTCGTTTCCATCACGAAACATTAACGTTTGGGATCTTTACTTACGACCGATCCTCCCCAGATACCCCAACTTCCATGGAATCCGTACTAAACGTTTTCCTTTTTCGGAAAAAAAAAGGGGGGGGGGGGTTCCACGAGGAATCGTTACTTCACCCATTGAATGACTATATCTATTTATCTGAATCTCTTAGGAACTTCTCTCCTACATGACAACAAGAGATTCTATAAGTTCTTCTTTTCATTAATCGTATTAAGCAGTCGGATTAGTTGCTCAAATCAAAGTATAAGCGAGTTCTTTTTTAGCTTTTTAGTTAGACATTCGTTTTGCTAGTTTTCCCTTTCCGACGGATCACCCCGCTTCGGGCTAGACTAGATGTTACAAAAAAAGGTATATATATATATATCTCTATTTAGATATATATATATATACGTATATAATCTTTCAGGGGTAGGGATTTATGAGAAGTGCAAGTGAGATCGCCGCTCCCTCAAGCTATTGGATCCTCGCTACAAGTTTCGGTCTAAACACCAATATCTTGGACATAAATCTGATTAACCTAATTCTGGTCCTAGGTATTTTATTCTATTACGGAAAGGGAGTGTGTGCGAGTCGCATATCCGGATAGGATAACCGGTCTCTTCCAGTTGCACTTCAATTAAGGGATTAGGGAGAAGTGCAAAACCTCGACGAATTACCTGCTACTAAGTTTTGCGCAGGAACCAGAGCATTTCGCTAGAATCGATACGATAGGAACTTTCTCAGTTTCAATCGACTGGTTCGAGAATATAATCGATATGGTTAAAGCATAATTGCTTGAAGTCTTAGCTAAAACGGGGTTTTCTTCCCCCATCGCCCGAATCACGCTGCGGTCGGATATTTATTCGATATATAACACTCATATCGAAAAAAGATTGATTCCTATCGCTCTTCGAGAGAGAAAGGATAAAGGGGTGAGATAAAAAGAAAAAGAGTAGAATAACAAATTTATTGGATTGGAATCATCACTTTTTCTCTCTCTCAAATTGCTGAATAGACAACCTATACGGAATAGAGACTATCTGGAGGAAGCGGCTCCGTCGGTAGTGGACTAAAAACTAGAAATACTACCCAGGAGAGCCCCGAATACTCAACTATCTTTTTTGTTTGTCGTCGGTTCGGTATGAATCGAACAGATAGTGAAAAGAACGTGGCGGGCCCGCGCGTAAAAGTAAAAAAAAAATTTGCTGAATAATCTTTTCCTGTCTGAGGAGAGAGAGGCGCGGTCAAGAAAGCCGAATGGATTGAAAGATCCATGTTCGGTTTGGGAAGAGACCATTTATCTTCGAGAATCGGAGGTATATGATCCACCTTCATTGATCAATCTATTGGAAAATCGTAGAAGGACAATTCTGAAAACTATTCAGGATGCAGAGGAACGTTATAAGGAGGCTACCGAAAAGCTTCAGAAGGCCCGAACCCGTCTGCAACAAGCCAAAGTAAAAGCAGATGAAATTCGCCTAATTGGACTTGCACAATTGGACAAGGAACAACGAGATCTCGTTGATGCAGCTGATGAAGATCCAAAGAGATTAGAAGACAGTAAAAACTATACAATTCGTTTTGAGAAACAACGAGCAATTGAGCAGGTTCGACAACAAGTTTCTCGACTTGCATCAGAGAGGGCGCTAGAAAGTCCGAATAGTCGTTCGGATAATGAATTGCATCTACGCCTAATTGATTATAAAATCGGTCTGCTCAAGTCCATGGAAGACGTAGCCGATCAGAATTGATGCTTTTTTTTTTATGTTACAGGTTTCACTCTTTCCTTCCCTTCCTTCAGTAAGATATTTTGGTGGATAAAAGATGGTAATAAACATTCGACCCGATGAAATTAGCAGTATCATCCGTAAGCAAATCGAGGGATACGTTCCAGAAGCAAAGGTTGTTAATATCGGTACTGTACCTTAAGTTGGGGATGGAATTGCTCGCATCTATGGTCTTAATAAAGTAATGGCTGGTGAATTAGTGGAATCTGAGGACGGTACGGTAGGCATTGCTCCGAATCTAGAATCCGATAATGTTGGGGCTGTACCGACGGGTGACGGTTTAACCATACAGGAGGGAAGTTCCGTAAAAGCGACGGGAAAGATTGCCCAAACACCAGTTGGTGACTCTTTCTTAGGTCGTGTTGTAAATGCCTTGGCTGAACCCATTGATGGTAAGGGTAACATTCAAGCTTCTGAGTATAGACCAATTGAATCTCCCGCTCCTGGAATTATCTCCAGACGTTCCGTGTACGAACCCCCACAAACAGGTCTCATCTCTGTGGATTCAATGATCCCTGTGGGTCGGGGTCAACGAGAATTAATCATTGGGGATAGACAGACCGGTAAAACAGCAGTAGCTACAGATACGATTCTGAATCAGAAAGGTCAGAATGTTATCTGTGTCTACGTAGCTATTGGTCAAAAAGCCTCCTCTGTAGCCCAGGTAGTGAATACCTTTAAGGATCGCGGAGCCATGGAATATACCATCGTTGTGTCGGAGACAGCGAATTCTCCAGCTACTCTGCAATATCTTGCCCCCTATACGGGAGCAGCTCTAGCCGAGTATTTTATGTATCGCAAACAACATACCTTGATCATTTATGATGATCTCTCTAAGCAAGCCCAGGCTTATCGACAAATGTCTCTTTTGTTGAGAAGACCACCGGGGCGAGAAGCATATCCGGGAGATGTTTTTCATTTGCATTCTCGTCTTTTGGAAAGAGCGGCTAAATTAAGTCTTGACTTGGGTGAAGGTAGTATGACGGCTCTACCCATCGTGGAGACCCAGGCGGGGGATGTCTCGGCATACATTCCCACCAATGTAATTTCTATTACCGATGGACAAATATTTCTATCAGCAGATCTTTTTAATGCTGGGATTCGACCAGCAATCAACGTGGGGATTTCTGTTTCTAGAGTGGGCTCTGCAGCTCAAACCAAAGCAATGAAGCAGGTAGCCGGTAAACCAAAATTGGAATTGGCACAATTTGCTGAATTGGAGGCTTTTGCACAATTTGCTTCTGACCTTGATAAGGCTACTCAGAATCAGTTAGCGAGAGGTCAACGGCTACGTGAATTGCTTAAGCAAGCTCAATCAGCGCCATTGTCAGTGGAAGAGCAAGTGGCTACTATTTATACGGGAGTTAACGGATATTTGGATATATTAGAGGTTGGACAAGTTAAAAGGTTCTTGATTCAGCTACGTGAGTATATAACAACCAATAAACCTCAATTCGGCGAAATCGTTCGTTCTACCAAGACGTTTACGGAACAGGCAGAAACTATCTCAAAAGAAGCAATTAAAGAGTCAATAGAACTTTTTTTACTCCAAGAAAAGTAACTAGCTATTTTTTTTTTTGCGTGAGTGGGCGGAGAGCATGGAGATTTCCAGCTCTCCAGCCACGTTCTCCATACACGCATGGCTATACCTATAACGAAGGCAATTACATCCAATAGGATTCGAACCTATACTTAAGGTTTAGAAGACCTCTGTCCTATCCATTAGACGATGGACGCACTTTTCTATCTGGTCGATAGTCAATCAACTATCAAGAAGCTAGGGCAAGAGTACCATATCGCGAACACACAATAGTTTTTATTCGTTCGCGACATGGTTTCGAAATAATAAAGAAAAGCAGGATCGTTTTGGATAACCCTTTGACCCTTGCGTTCTTTTTTTAGCGGGTAGCGGGAATCGAACCCGCATCATTAGCTTGGAAGGCTAAGGGTTATAGTCGATGCCAATGTATTATTATGACACCTCTAATTCAGAACCGAACGTGAAAATCTCTATTCATTCGGCTCCTTTATGGAAAATTAAGGTAGATGTCAAAGCATATGGCATGCTTTGTTCTACCAGCCGGCGGGGGTTCCTCACCTCGTCTTGTAAGGAAACTGGAGATAACGAAAGTCTGTTACTTTTTGGAATCCCCCCCACCTAAAAAATTCTCTTATTCAATGAACCTCTTTTTTTATAGGGTTATTGCGAATAAAAGTATCCATAGTATCTATGTCAGTTTAATCTTTTTTCAAGAGTACAAACTTCTTAGATGATCCCGCTAGTAAGATTATTACCTTTTATGAGTCCCAACTAAGATACACTTATGGAACATGGTTTTTTTTCTTCCAGTTACTTCGTTCTTTATTTATGAAAAGCAGAAATCTTTAGGGCAATGTTTTTTACCGAGTCATGGAAGCAATCGCTTCTTCAATGGGAAAAAGCCAGAAAATCTTGATAAACCAAGATTATTCTTTCTGGGACTGTCAAGCTCGGAGTTTTTTTTCCAAGGTTCAGTGACGATGAAACAAACATTTTTAGCGTCTACCCATAGATGTTTACCCATCTTCTTAAAAAAGAACTTTGGACTTCCGGGTATTTTAAAAGTTCCGCTTCATTATTCGTCGACCTTGCTACGCAAGCAGAAATAACGGGAATAACCTATTTTTGTACCCAGAATATTTTTTTTAGAGAAGTTTACTTGTTCTTCATAGAAATAAAGCTTCTTGACTTGAGTCAATTCAGCCAAAAAACCGGTTTGAAGGATCCTTTGACTAGTCGGCCCAAAATAGGACGAATCACACTTTTACCACTAAACCATACCCGCCACAATCTAATTGTATTACACAGACGGGTCCTCTGTCTAACTCTAATTATGCTCGAGGGACCCCCGATTACTCTCTAAGGGGTCCCCCACGGACTATGCAGCTCAGCCCCGAGCAAGAAGTCCTTTCATTTGCCGTAATTTCTTTATAAATTACCCTTCCGGGCGGCTGACAAAGCAATTACTAGTGGTCCCGATGCAACTACTAACGCCAGAACAGCAAGTTGGGCTATTACTTCTAGATTCATATCTTCTACCTCTAAAACTTCTTTTTAAATAAGAAAGATTCTTCCTTTTTTTAATCCAGTATTGGTGGAGTGGAATGCTCCGGGTACACCCGCGGGTAGTTGGCTCGATGTAGCCATCGTGAACTAGGACTGATACAATGAATCAAGGCTCGACCCTAGGTGAATGACACATATTATTGTTCATTGACTTATAACGAAAGGAATGGGAGATAAAAAACAAAGGTAATGACATCAATTTCCGACATTCAAATAATTCTGGCACTTGTTAGTGCCTTTGCAACAAGCATTTTAGCTGCAAGGTTAGCTGTTGCACTGTATCGTTGATTGATCCAGTTTTTTTTTGTAGGCGGCTCACTCAGTCAGTCCCACCCAGACTGTAATAAGTTCCTGGGGGGGGGGCCAACGAGGAACCCCCACCCAATCTAGTATTCCTTTTGGACCTGATTACCAAAGCATAGGTTTTTTGATTTCGTCAATGGAGCTTTGTTTAAACTACTATTCAAAATATAGACTTCTATCCCAACTTCATGTTAAAGTCCAAAAGATGCTTTTGCTTGGAGAGATGGCCGAGAGGTCTAACGCGTCGGATTGCTAATCCGTTGTACAGTTCATATGTACCGAGGGTTCGAATCCCTCTCTCTCCTTCAATATTCATTATTTGAGAAATTCATTAACCTATCGATCGAGCAACTTTAAAAAGACAATCAAGAGATTCAATCTCTACGTCCGGGGTTTCGCCCAGGATCATTTGATAAGAATCCGAAAACGAAGAGGGAAACAAAAAAGATAACTACTGTATAGACAAATAGCTTTAGGGTGAGCATGATCTAATCTCCATGGTTGCGACTAGGGATGAGACAGAATGGAACATTTCTGTTTGAATCAGGTATCTATCTAGATATATCTATCTAGATATGGATGGATGTTTGCCCCTTTCAATCCATGAAATGGATATGAGGGACTATATATCTCCCAGGCTACGAAAGCCCTAGCGGTTTTCTAAGACTATACAAATAAAAAAGTAATCCTTTGCTTTTTTTGCTTCTCAAACTGACGGAAATTGAAAAAAAAAAACTCGAGTTGGTTAATGATGCATCTTCACTTCTTCCAAACCGAGATATTAAATCATTCCGTCTATTTATCTCTCGTCAGTGCGGGAGTGAGTTTCTAATAACTAGCGCCCCCAGTCTATGTGCGATATACGTTATAATTCAAACATGTTACCAAAAGGACTGACTGTTTCAACCTACTTTTTTCGGTCCGAATGACAAACGAGAAAAGTTTTTGTTATCTATTCTGTTTAATCAAGCTCTTCTTCGGCGCACGTAGGGTCGAATCCATCGGACCGAATTAGGGAACATTCTATTCTATTAGCGGAAACTAACGGCAGCCTGCCACACGAAAGCTAAGAGGAGAAAGAATACTGGTATAACTGGCATTACATCGACGATTGGATCGAAGATGGCATAAGCTTCGGGTAATTTGGCATAAAAAGTATCAGTGATGTGAGGAAGATTCTCCAGACAGATGTTACACAAAACCATCATTTCTATTCTCCAATAACGACTAGTTTTCTTCTAAGACAGTGACGCGTGTTGATCAACTCACCCATCAGTTCTATACTATTATATATTCTTCCATTCGAACTGGTGAAAAGAAATAGGTTTCTTTTGTTTACCAAACAAAAGAGAGGAGAATTCTTCTTTTCTTTGGGTTTTTCATCTGTCGAATCCACAAAAATTTGAAATAGTTTTTTTCCGTCTCTGCCCTCTCCGCATAAACAACCAACGAAGGAGAAAGAAAGGTTGACAGAAGAATCAAAGTATGGGATAGTCATTGTACTGATCATCCGTGGGGCGTGGCCAAGTGGTAAGGCAGCGGGTTTTGATCCCGTCATTCGGAGGTTCGAATCCTTCCGTCCCAGATCCCGCTCGATGGCAACACCTTGTTGCCTTTTCTCACACAAAAGAGTCACAAACAATATTTTTTTTTCGTTTAGGATCGTTTATCTGATATTCATCCTTTTATTCCTCTCGGTGGATCCTACAGTTTATATTATGATGATATATTGCATATAGCAATAGATCCCTGGATGATGCGGAATAAAAAAAAAAATCAATTTATGAAATTAGCTTATTGGATGTATGCTGGACCTGCCCACATCGGTACCCTACGAGTGGCCAGTTCCTTCAAGAACGTACATGCTATAATGCATGCCCCTTTGGGAGATGACCATTTTAATGTTATGCGTTCCATGTTGGAAAGGGAAAGAGATTTTACCCCAGTAACAGCTAGTGTGGTGGATCGACATGTTTTGGCACGCGGATCCCAGGAGAAAGTTATAAATAATATAACCCGAAAGGATGAGGAATAACGCCCCGATTCAATTGTTTTGACACCTACATGCACCTCTAGTACTTTACAGGAAGACTTGCAGAATTTTGCAGATCGAGCCTCCCTTTCTTCCGAGTCTGATGTAATTCCCGCGGATGTCAATCACTATTGAGTAAATGAACTCCAAGCAGCAGATAGAACCTCGGAACAGATAGTTCGATATTATTTGGATAGGGCTTGTAAACGAGGCACACTAGATCGATCCGTAACGAATAAACCTTCGGCTAATATTATTGGAATTTTTACTTCGGGTTTTCACAATCAGCATGATTGTCGTGAATTGAAACGTTCATTCCGAGATTTGGGAATTCTCGTCAATCAAATAATTCCAGAAGGGGGATCTCTAAACTTTTTAAAGGATTTACCGAGGGCTTGGTTCAATGTAGTTCCCTACCGCGAGGTTGGTTTAATGACAGCTTTTTTTCTGGAAAGAGAATATGGGATGCCCTTCGTGTCCGTAACTCCCATGGGCATTTTAGATACAGCCGAATTCATTAGACAGATGGAGAAACTCGTGAATGCATGGGCTTCCGTCTTACCAGAAAAAAAAGCTAAATATCTCTCATATATTAAAGATCAAACAAATTTTGTTTCTCAAGCAGCTTGGTTTTCTAAGTCTATCGATTGCCAAAACTTGGCTGGAAAAGAGGTGGTAGTATTCGGTGATGCTACTCACGCAGCTTCGATTACTAAAATACTCGTTAGAGAAATGGGAATTCGTGTTAGGTGTTCAGGTACGTATTGCAAGCATGACATGGAGTGGTTTAATGAGCAGGTTCAGGGCCTACGTGACGAGGTATTAATTACAGAGGACCACACTGAGGTTGGAGATAAAATAGCTCGTATGGAACCCTCCGCCATATTTGGAACCCAAATGGAACGCCACATCGGTAAACGTATTGATATTCCGTGTGGGGTCATTTCCTCGCCGGTCCATATTCAGAATTTTCCCCTGGGACATCGACCCTTTCTAGGTTATGAAGGAACCAATCAAATAGCTGATCTAGTCTATAACTCGTTTAATCTGGGCATGGAAGATCATTTGTTAGATGTTTTTGGTGGTCATGATACGAAAGAGGTAAGCACCAAGTCGTTATCCACAGATATAGATCTCAACTGGACTCCCGAAGCCGAATTAGAGTTAAACAGGATCCCAGGTTTTGTAAGGGGTAAAATCAAGAGAAATACTGAAATCTCTGCGAAACAAAAAGGCATTGCAGAAATAACAGTCGATGTTATGTATGCAGCCAAAGAAAAACTAAATTCTTGATTCGATCCTTTTTTTTACTAATATGGAAAAAAAAAATTCAGATCATTTAATATTGTTTCACAAAAGGATTAAGCAGATAGCGTAGTCTGCTTGGGACCGTCATGTCAGCAAGTATCTAATAATAAGATAATTCCTTTATGTTGGTATATCATGATAAAAATTCGCTTGAAGCGACACGGTAGAAAGCAACGTGTGGCTCGAATATCTAGATCGTTTTTGCTAAGTTAAAATAGTCAGCCGCCATCTACCTTAAGGGCGAGATGCTCTTGCTTCAACATTAGTAAAAAAGCCCTTATCTAATGAAGCTTGAAGAATTCTACTACACCTACCTTAATTTATTCACTTTTTTTGAAGAGTAATAGTTTCTATGGTTATACTCAGAGTTGCTAAACTTCATGATTTTTGAGAAGTTGTTACTACCAGGTAATCATTCGAAACCGAAATTCATTCGGATTGATTTGATTCTATTCGGGCAAAATCGTTTGCTTGTTGAATTCGGAGCGAATCTGCACTCGAAACGTCTTTGATGTTTTCAGGTACCTAATTGTTTAGTTGCCTCAACATAATTCATTAAAGTAGGTCTTTCGGGATGGGTCTTGTTGCTACTAATCCTGTATACAAAAAACCTTGAAGTCAGCTCGAACCTAAGGATTCTTTAATTCGATCTACGAACGAGACGATGCTTGATATGATACGTCACTGAGTTCGTTAACGGAGGGAGTGGGAGAGGAGTTCTGTCATTTCCGTTCGCTATCTCAACATCAGTCGATTATTAGTAAGAAGATGACTCAGGAGGTGGAAAATTTTCTGTATTGCACGTATATGAGTTAAGAGTAGTCCATCCGTTATTCGATGGAATTTTAAAAACGAAGTATAGTTCTTTAGCTATTTCTTCATAATTGCGGTTTAAGCCGTATGAGATGAAAATCTCACATGCGGTTTGGCGGGGGGGTCCCTAAAAAAACCTATCCCAATAAATAACTTACCGAATAATAGCTATTGATACTCGGTCCCGCCGAGAAGGAAAGGCCATCAAGGAGGTTGGATTTCATGATCCCAGAAAAGGACAAACCCAGTTAAACGTTCCTGTAATCACATCTTTGCTGGAGGTAGGGGCCCAAACAACAGAAACTGTTCGTGATCTATCGAAACGGGCAAAAGTATTTTGATTTAAATTGCTTAAAAAATGATTTAATATATAAATATTTTTGGGAGAATATAATGAGTCCAGCCTATATTTCTTTTCAGATGTTTCTGTATCATCCTTTCCTACTACTTTCACTTTACCTATACGCCGTTTTTATTATCCCTCCACAAAGTAGTAGTATCTCTAGAAAAAGATCGTGGTCTTTACTCAAATTTGGAATGGTTGGTGTCATGGACCTCTTCGAGAAGCAACGAAAAAAAGAGAATAACTAAAAAATTTTGAAGAATAGTTTTTGGAAAATTAGCTTTATACGCGAAGCTTGCTTGGGACTATGGATGGCTGGCTCTGGGCCATCCCATCTAACATTGCCCAGGAATGAGTGCTTCGCTTCGAAGGTTTCTTTCGAAATGTTCAATGTAGTGCATTTGAAATAGTGTTCGCGCCTGGACATACATAGGTGAACCAACGAACAGATATCACTATCTGGTTCATTTGGTCGCCTGTTTCTGGAGCGGTATTTCGCCCCTACCCCTTATCTTCTCCCCTATACAAACCACAAAATCGATCGTGCCGTTGGGATGCAACAGAATGCTTGGCGGTAATTGTGATAAAAAAAAAAAAGTAGAAAAAAGTCTATGTGTATGAATCTATAACGCAAAGTGTGGAGGGAGATTTGCTAGTATATTGATTCGTTTTTTATTCCGTTGTTTTTTTTTTAGTTTGGGAGACTACCACAATGAAGAGCGGTCTTGGGCCTTTTTCTAATTCTAGGGACTTTATGATGAGTCAGCGGATCCATTTCAACAAAGAATGTTTTTTGTATTCATTTTCCTTCAAAGAAGATTGTTATTTGGTTGCTTGCAAATACGCTTCGTGCGCACCAAAGATTGATAAAGTACTTCAAGCATGTAGTATTATATCATCGAAACGTATGATTGATAGAATGCGTCATCAGAATTATTACGAGATTGTTTATTCAGAATCTGATTGAAATCCATCTTGTAGCTGGGGCTTCGGACCATACTTCCATGTCCTATCAGAAATGATATGCTTTGTTTTAGAGATTTATTTTTCGTCTTGTACAGCGCCTCCGACTATCAAGAAGCTTATTGTTGATTGGAAACCTTCCCGATCGATTCATTCAATATTTCTATTTCTAGAAGATAGATTGCCAAAATCCAACAATATTATAAGTATCAGAATACCACAAAAAGTTCATTCAGAAAGTTTGATTCGATTGTTTCGGAGAAGTATACAGGATGCTCCATTTCTACATCTTTTGAGATTGGCTTTACATAAATATAAAAAAATATCTGTTAACTCTGTTTATCTTTCAAGAAACAAGGGAAGAAAAAATATTGCCAGTGTACCTTGGAATTTCTACATCTCCGAGATTGATTCAACAATATTGTTCCTAAAAAACCAGGTCCATGGATCACAATCGAGACCTTTTAGATCTATCGATTGGAATAGCATTACTCGGAAAGGGGGGCGAACTAGTTGGTATGAATACCGATCATATGGGGCAAACATGCGTTTTTGCCTGAGTCGATTTTTTTTTCATTATGGAAGGTATAGAAATCATAGTATCTTGGCTATTGGGGGGACTAAATACTTTGCAAGAAAATGGATCTATTTTCTTTCGATACTCCTGGAATCTTATTCTGATTCTTGTGTCAAATACAATCGAGTTTTTTTTGAAAGGCTATCCAAAGATTCCTTTTTATTCTTGGGTTATAACCTAGGTTTTCGGTCAATAGTAAGGAGAGTTCGCGTCAGCAATGCAGGAGGAGAACCCTACTTCAGCCTTTTTGTGACCAATCAAGTTTTTACAGAACTCCCGATTACGCTTATGGTTAAGCTTATGGCAAGAAAGAATTCCTGCGACAGTGCCGGACATCCGATTAGTAAATCGGCTTGGGTTACCCTTCCAGATGACGATATTTTGAAGAGATTTGGACACATTTGGAGGATCCTCTCTGTTTTTTATGGTGGTTCTACAAATCGAGATGGATCGCGTAGATCGAGATATATTTTGCGATTATCATGCGATAAAACTTTGGCCTGTAAGCATAAAAGTACAACCCGCTCGTTGCAACGCAGATTCGATTCGGAAACTTTTTTAGATAATAGTGTTAAGTATAATGAGATGACGCCTAATCTATCAAATGCTCCAAGATCTTGGTGTATGAACGTCATTCGACCCGCCGTATCGACACTAGCAACATCGGAAATACATAATTAGCTCCCCTCTCTATTGATACAATCGGAATTATCTCTCTTCTTAGCATTAGTAGAAAGTTGATCTTGAATGGATTCATAAAAAAAATCTAATTGTTTTTGTCTTGCAGTTTACATAGACGCAAAAATACCTAGATAATTGATTTGGTTGACTCTTCAATCAATTGCGCATAACACAATAATATAAAATTCCTTATATTACCTTGATTTTCATTACGAATAAAACTTATTTTTCCCTCTCATTCGTTGATTTGCCAATTCTTCCGGAATCTATATGGATTCTCGGTTTAATCGTGATTATTGCCACTGATTTATTGGATAAAGGAAGAGACAAAATTTTGCTTTATAGAATCTCATTACTATCTCTGGTAATAAGCATGACTCTTCTTTTGTACCAGTGGGATGTAAAGTCTTTTCCGGTTTTTCCTGATAGTATTCAAGTTAGCACTTTTAGTAATATATCCAGATTATTTCTCTTGATTCGCTCACTATTATCAATTCCATTATCCGTTGATTATGTGCGATGTACAAAAACTGCTATGGCAGAATTTTCATTATTTGTATCAACTGCAGGTTCGGGAGGAATGCTTCTGCGTAGTGCCAATGATCTAGTAACAGTTTATGTAGCTTCGGAGTGTTTGGGTCCATCCTCTTATCTTTTATCAGGATACGCCAAAAGAGATGTCAGATCGAACGAAGCGACTATGAAATTTCTATCGATGGGTGGGGTAAGTCCATCTTTGTTAATGTATGGGTTTTCCTTATCGTACGGACTCTCTGGCGGAGAGATTCAGTTCAATAAAATAGTTGATGGGCTCTTACTAAACCGGATGCTCGATCCTTTGGCAATCCATATATCCCTTGCGTTAGTCGTGGCGGGGATGGCTTTTAAGCTCTCTCTCGTTCCATTTCATCAATGGACTCCCGATGTATATGAAGGAGTGTGATTCGCTGGAAAAAAAGGTTCAGTCTTTATAGGCATAATCCCAAATAGATTGAACCGTTATTTGCTATATCTAACGGGTATCCGGAAGACATAACAACCTTTCCGAACCTTTATTTGTATTGTTAACTAGCCCTTGCCGTGCATTCCGTGACAATCTACCGGAATTTCGTTTGTCCGGCTGATTTTGTACGAGTAAAACAGGGAAATGGATAGAGAGATCTTTTTATTAATATTTAGATATTCATGCAAATTCAAATTTTATATCAACCTATTGAAAAAGTTTTCTTTTTTAGGGGTAGGTCTAACAAAGTATGAGATTTTTTGTCAATTGCCAGCGTAGTTGCTTCAATTACAAAATATTTATTTTTTGGTTGTGATATTTGTGTAAAAAAGATTGTTTCATTCCTTCAGAAGCTTTTGACAGATCCATTCAACCAAAGAAATCACCCCAAGATATAGAAAAAATGCTTGTTAGGAACGAAAAAACTCATAACAAATCTCTACTATGTTGTAATAGTTTCTATCAACGTATTTCTATTCCATCCATATTGCGGGAGTGTAGATTCTGTCACAGATAGGTAGGAATAGGGGAGACAAAATAGAAAAAGTAATTACTTGTGGATTTTTAAAAATGATGAAGGATTCCTCGAGAAGTTAAAGGGTAAGTTTCTCTGCTGAATGAAAAGCCTTCGTTCATTAAAGAAAAAAAGGACTTTTTTTAGACATACGCGAGGGAGGTTCTAGGAGCGTTGCTAAAGTCAATTGGTCAATTGAAAGTCTTTTCTTTTAGGAACCAGGAGCCGTGCGAAATTAGAATTTCATGCACGGTTCTGAATGAGCGGAAAGATCGAAAATCTTCTTTTCGACTCTGACTCTCCCACACCAGTTGTTGCTTCTTTTTCTGTGACTTCCAAAGTGGCGGCGTTGGCTTTATCTACACGACTTCTCAGTATCATTTTCTCGCCTTTTTCCAATGAATGGCATATCGCTTTGGGAATACTAGCTACTCTTAGCATGATTTTAGGAAATTTAATCGCCGTTACTCAAACAAGCATGAAACGTATGCTAGCATACTCTTCTATAAGTCAAATTGGCTATATCTTGATTGGAATAATTGCTGCAGACCCTCAAAATGGTTATGCAAGTACGATAACCTATATCCTTATTTATATACTCACTAATCTCGGAACTTTTGCTTGTGTTACTCTATTTAGTTTGCGAACTGGAACTGATAATATTCGAGATTATACAGCATCATATACGAAGGATCCTGCTCTAACACTCTCTTCGGTTTTCCGTTCACCATCCCTCGGAGGTATTCCCCCACTATCTGGTTTTTTTGGTAAACTTTATATTTTCTGGCACGGATGGAAAGCTAGTTTGTACCCATTAGTTTGGGTAGCACTCATCACAAGCGTCATTTCTATTTATTATTATTTAAAAGTAATAAAATTGATGTTCATTGGTAGAATTGAGGAAAACGACACGTCTACAATCAATATAAAAAATTCATCACTTTTGTCAATCTGGATATCTCAGAGTTCTGCTGAAACAGCTATGTTTGTTTGTGCATCAGCTTCAATCCTATCGGGTATTTTTATAGATCCCATTATCAGTATCGCACGCAATACTTTATTTTAGCCTCTAGCCAAAAATAAAAAAGATTTGTTTGTATGAAAAGCAATCGTCCCAACTAGTCTGCT